>Ga0307379_10000631_pt1 | contig 58271 bp, 56 predicted proteins | sample UN2MG_FD_202237 | JGI IMG/M metagenome (GOLD analysis project Ga0307379, IMG submission 202237) | Soil microbial communities from Risofladan, Vaasa, Finland - UN-2 | ecosystem: Environmental > Terrestrial > Soil > Coastal area > Acid sulfate soil | place: Finland: Risofladan, Vaasa | collected... | reverse complement strand
TGGCCATACCGTGGACCTCGAGGGGTTCACCGATAATGCTGCCGACCGTCATTCGCGGATTGAGGGAAGCATACGGGTCCTGGAAAATCATCTGCATCTCGCGTCGCATCGCTCGGAGCTTCTGGCCTTTCGTCCTGGTGAGGTCCGCACCCTCAAAGATGACCTCGCCGCCTGTGGGACGATAGAGCTGCAGAATGCACCGTCCCACCGTGGTCTTACCAGACCCACTCTCGCCCACGAGGCCGAAGGTCTCACCACGTCGAATGAAGAAACTGACGTCGTCCACAGCCTTGACGTCTCCGACGCGCCTCTGGAAGACCCCGCGCTTGATGGGGAAGTACATCTTCAGGTTCTTGACCTCAAGCAAGACGTTGTTGGCACCCATTATCGCTTCCTCTCCTTCGCGATTTCAACCCAGCACGCCACCTCATGTCCAGGAGTCACCGTTCTCAACTCTGGCCGTTCGGCACAGCGATCGATCTTGTAGTCACACCGAGGTGCAAACGGACAACCAGCTGGTAATTCGATGAGATCAGGCGGGAGCCCGAAGATGGGAGTGAGTTTCTCCTTCTTCTTCATGTCGAGTCGAGGCACCGAGCCCAACAACCCCAGCGTGTACGGGTGCCGTGGATTTCCATACAGATCCTTCACGTCTGCGGACTCGATGATAAAGCCGGCGTACATGACACACACCCGATCCGCTATCCCGGCAACTATGCCCAGGTCATGCGTGATCCAGATGATAGCCATGCCGATCTCGTCCCTCAACTCCTTCACCAACTCGATGATCTGCGCCTGTATGGTCACGTCAAGCGCCGTGGTGGGCTCGTCGGCGACGAGGATCTGGGGATTGCACGACAGGGCCATGGCAATCATAGCTCTTTGCCTCATCCCGCCGCTGAATTGGTGGGGATAGTCGTCCAACCGATCCTCAGCCTGGGGTATCTGCACCAGCTGCAACAGCTCCGCCGTCCTATCCCGGGCCTCTTTGTTGCTCATTCCCAGGTGAAGCGTCAGCGCCTCGCTGATCTGCTGGTTGATGGTCAGGACAGGGTTCAACGACGTCATGGGATCCTGGAAGACCATGGCCATCTTGTTCCCTCTTATCCTGCGCATGTCATCATCACTCAGCTTCATCAGATCCCTACCTTCGAAGATGACCTCGCCAGCCTCGATCTTCCCCGGCGGTTGCGGTATCAACCGCAGGATGGAGAGCACACTGACGCTCTTGCCGCACCCGCTCTCTCCCACAATGCCCAGGGTCTCCCCCTCATTGAGCACCCAGGACACCCCGCTCACGGCTTGCACGACACCGTCGTCGGTATAGAACCGAGTTGTCAGGTCTCGCACTTCAAGCAAAGCCACTTTGTATGCCTCCTTACCAGTGTCCTACCCCAACACTGCTCCGCGCAACAGCAGCGTAGGCACCTATCCCCATGTGCCTACCCACGGGGACGGTACACCCGTATTCAACCACGGAATATAGGGCATCGCGAGCAAGTTGTCAAATCGGCCCGGAACACTGCTATGCCGCGTCACGAGACCAGAGGGATGCTTTCTCCATTGGCACCGATGCGCACACTCGGGGCACATCTACCCAGCAAGCCACCACATGCCCGTTCTCGACCTTCCGCGGTTCGGGCATGGTCTGTGAACACCGATACACAGCGTAGTAGCACCGTGGGTGAAACGGACAACCCTGAGGTAGATTCACTTGGTCGGGAGGTGCACCCAAGATGGGCGTGAGGGGCTTCCTGGTGTCGTCATCCAACCTCGGCACCGATGCCAGGAGTCCCAGCGTATACGGATGGCGAGGATCCCTATAGAGGTCCTTGACCTCTGCCGACTCGACCACATAGCCCGCATACATCACCAGCACGCGGTCAGCCAATCCGGCGATGATGCCGAGGTCGTGCGTTATCCAGAGAATCGACAGGCCTCTCTCGCGTTGCAGCCTCTTCACCAGGTCCAACATCTGAGCCTGGATGGTCACGTCCAAGGCCGTCGTCGGCTCGTCAGCGACGAGCAGGTAGGGGTCGCAGGAGAGTGCCATGGCGATCATGGCCCTCTGTCTCATCCCTCCACTGAACTGATGTGGATAGTCGCCGATGCGATCCTCGGCCTCGGGGATCTCCACTATCTGCAGGAGTTCAACCGTCCTCTTCTTTGTTTCATCCGGCTCCAAACCCATATGCAACTCAAGGGACTCCGCGATCTGCTCCCCTACGGTGAGTACCGGGTTCAGAGATGTCATTGGATCCTGGAAGATCACGCCGATCTTGGCTCCTCGTATCTCACACATCTCCTGAGCCCCGACCGACAGCAGGTCACGTCCCTGGAAGAGCACTTGACCGCTGACGATCTCCCCCGGGGGTTGTGGCACCAAGCCCACGACAGAGAGCGCGGTCACAGTTTTCCCGCACCCGCTCTCGCCGACTATGCCAAGCGTCTCTCCGGCGTTCACCGAGAAAGAGACCCCATTCACAGCACGGACTATGCCATCAATGGTGTGAAACTGGGTTCTGAGGTCTTTCACCTCCAACAAGTACGCGCCGCTCACAGCGTTGTCCTGTCACCGGCAATGAGGAGGCGGTCGAGTACACTTGGCGGGGATCCAGGAACAACCATCCTGACTGGAAGCAGCAACGCAGCGGGTGAGGAGGCCACCAGGGGCGATCGAACAGCGGTCTGCATATGACAAGTGACAATCAACTTGATGACAACACCCCAGTGTCAGTGATGAATCGACAAACGCAGCGATGAAGACGATGGTCCAGCCACCACGAGTCTCCGCGTCCACCCATTCTCGCCGCCCTGCAAGCTGGGCGTGAGGATCATGCGACCAGATACGACAATGTCCGCTGCAAGAGCCCACACCTCAGTCCACCACAGGCGCACCCGACCAGATCGGGCCGAGCTCCGCCTTGATCGGTCATGGAGACCAAGCCTGATATTTGTCCAAACCCGCTCTGGAGGCGCTTCGTCGGCGGCCCATTTCCTCAAGGCCCTCTCCAGCAGCACGTCCAGTTCATCTCTACTGTTGTCGCTCATCTTGCACCTCGCCTCTGTCGTTCATCAATCACGACGACAGAAGTTCGTACGCTGCCTCTCTTGACATACTCAGATCCACGGTCAGCCGTCGCTTCAGCGCCCTACGCGCATTATGGAGCCGCGACTTGACGGTTCCTACGGGACAATCCAGCACGTATGCGATCTCGACCAGGCTGAAACCCTGCAGGTAGAAGAGCACAACAACCACGCGCTGAGGCATGCTTAGCGAGCGGATCGCCTCGTCTACTGCCTTCATCAGTTCCTGCCTCTCGTAGACCCTCTCAGGCGAACTGCGCGGCAGCGTTAGCAGTCGCTCAAACGCATCCTCGAAAGATACCAGATGGAGTCGCTTCTTGGCCGACCAATTGTAGCTCAAGTTGACGATGATGCGGTGGAGCCAAGGCCTCAATGAGGAGCAGGCGTCGACGCCATCTATGTGATCGTAGGCCCGCAGGAAGCAATCTTGCAGAAGCTCCTCTGCCGCGCCCTGATCCCTGGTGATCGCCAAAGCCGTTCTGTAAAGCTCGTTCTTGTACTTGCAGTACAAAGACTCAAAGGCCGACAGATCGCCGCCCTGAATCCTGGGCACGAGCTCTGCATCGTCAAGCATGAGGCGCCCCCTTCTATACTCTCACACCAGAAAACACCTCACAAGGTTCACTCTGTCACGTTACGTGCTACCTGCCACCTCAGATCAGGCTTGCGCGCAGCCGCCACCTCATCCAGCCTGCCCACCGGCGTAGTCTGGGGCGCGCCACGGACCGTATCCGGCTCTGTCTCCGCCTCCCCGGCGATCTGACGCATGGCCGCAACGAAAGCATCGAGCGTCTCCAGACTCTCGGTCTCAGTGGGCTCTATCATCAGCGCCTCGTCAACGATGAGCGGGAAGTATACTGTCGGCGGATGAAAACCTAGATCGATAAGCCTCTTAGCAATGTCCAGCGTGTGGACGCCGAGTTTCGCCTGCGCCTTGCCGGAGAACACACACTCGTGCAGACAGCTTCGTTCGTATGGCAGGTCGTAGTAGCCCTTGATCTGTGTCAGAAGGTAGTTGGCGTTCAGCACGGCGTTCTCACTCACCTCTCTCAACCCGCGCTCACCCAGGGATCGAAGATAGGCGTAGGCCTTCACCATCACACCGAAGTTGCCGTAGAAGCCACCAACGGGCCCTATGGAGAGAGAGCGATCGTAGTCGAGGTAGTATTCGGCGCCGCTGGCAGCAGCTTCGTCCGGACCCCGGCGGGCCACAACAGGCACAGGAAGGAAAGCGCTCAGTTCTTCCGTTACCGCCGTGCCTCCGCCTCCAGGTCCGCCCCCTCCGTGCGGAGTACTGAATGTCTTGTGCAGGTTGAGGTGCAGAACGTCGGTGCCCAACTCACCAGGCCTGGCAACCCCGAGCAGGGCGTTCATGTTGGCACCATCGCAATAGATCAGCCCTCCGGCACCATGGACTATCTCCTCGATCTGCAGAATGTGCTCCTCGAAGAGCCCCAGCGTGTTGGGGTTGGTGAGCATCAGTCCCGCCACACTCTCGTCCATGAGCCTGTCCAGTTCCTCTACGTCGATGTTGCCGCGAGCGTCCGAGGGAACAGTCACCACCTTGTATCCACACATGGCAGCACTGGCAGGGTTCGTTCCGTGGGCAGAATCCGGGACGAGAACCGTGACCCTGCCCTCGTCTCCGCGGCTCTGATGATAGGCCCGGATGATCAGCATGCCTGTCAGTTCCCCATGGGCTCCCGCCACCGGTTGCAGACTGACCGCAGGCAGACCCGTGATCTCGGCCAGGTACTCCTGCAACTCATACATGAGCTGCAAAGCCCCCTGGACGGTCAATTCGTTCTGCCAGGGATGGATCTGGATAAACCCTGCGTAGCGGGCCACGTCCTCGTGCATCTTGGGGTTGTATTTCATAGTACATGAGCCCAGTGGGTAGAACCCGGTGTCCACACCGAAATTCAACTGAGAAAGCCGGCTGAAATGCTGGACAATCTCTCTCTCACTCAGCTCTGGCAACGGCAACTCATCACGCAACAGGTCCTCGGGCAGGACGCTTTCAGGTACATCCAGATCGGGCAATCGGCAGCCCGTTCGGCCCGGTGAACTCAACTCGAATAGCAGAGGTTCCGTCATCTCTCTTCACCAATCTCCGTCAGGGCCTCCACCAAGCGGTCTATGTCCTGTCTGGTGTTCATCTCGGTGACGCAGAACAGGAGACACTGGGCCAGGTCTGGATAGTCCTTCGCCAGTTCGTAGCCACCTATGATGCCGTGCCCCCAAAGCTGGTCATTAACCTCAGACGCGGGCACCGGCGTTCGGATCACGAATTCCTTGAAGAATCTCCCACCAAGCCTCTCATACCCCGGCAAAGCGGCGATTGCCTCAGCGGCATAGTGAGCCTTGTGATAGCACAGCTCGGCGACCTGCCGAAGGCCCTGCCTGCCCATCACGGCCAAATAAGTACCCGCCGCCAGCGCCACCAGCGCCTCATTGGTGCAGATATTGGATGTGGCCTTCTCCCTCCGAATGTGCTGCTCCCGTGGCTGCAGCGTGAGAACGAATCCTCTCCGTCCCTCTGCATCCGTAGCCATTCCCACCAGGCGCCCTGGAATCTGTCGCAAGTACTTCTGGCGGCAGGCGAATAGCCCCACATATGGGCCCCCGTAGCTTGGTGGGCTGCCCAGACACTGTCCCTCGCCCACCACGATGTCGGCACCCAGGTCACCTGGCGCCTTCAAAAGTCCCAACGAAATGGGGTCCGCACAGACCACGAGAAGGGCGCCAACCGAGTGCGCCAGTTCACTCAGGAGAGCCAGATCCTCCAGACCACCAAGGAAATTGGGATGCTGTACCAGGAGCGCGGCAGTTCCATCGTCGAGCAACTGCTCCGCCTGGGATGTATCGACGACTCCGTCCTCAGCGCGGCCAATCTCCTGTATCTCCATCCCTATGCCCTGAGTATACGTCCTCAGTACCCGACGATATGTCGAATGAATGCTCGAGGCCACCAGCAGCTTGTACCGGTGCGTGACACGAGCAGCCATCAACCCAGCTTCGGCCATCGCCGTCGCTCCGTCGTACATGGAGGCGTTGGCCGCGTCCATCCCGGTCAGGGCGCAGACCATGCTCTGAAACTCGTAGATCGAGGTCAGTGTGCCCTGGCTGACCTCTGGCTGGTAGGGCGTGTACGCCGTGTAGAACTCCCCACGGCTGGCAATGTGATCGACAACTGAGGGCACGAAATGGTGGTAGGACCCTGCGCCGAGAAAGCAGGGATGATGATTGAGATCGCTGTTCTTCTCGGCCAGAGCCTGAAGCAGCCTTTTCACCTCCATCTCGGACAGAGGATCAGGCAGGTCGAGTTGCGGGTACCTCTTTTGGGCTGGGACGATCTCGAAGAGTTCCTCTACGGAATTGATCCCCAGAGTCTCGAGCATCTTGGCCCGATCAGTGTCAGTGTTGGGAATGTATGAACTCATGATTCCTACTCTAGGCTCTTCAGGAGGGCTGCATATTCTTCTGCTGTCAGCAACTCATCCATCCGCGCCTCTTCCTCGGGCTGCACCTTGACCATCCAGCCGCCCTCGTAGGGGTCCTCATTCACGAGTTCCGGTCTGTCCACGAGATCCTCGTTGACGGCCACCACCTCACCGCTGACGGGGGCGAACAGGTCGGATGCAGCTTTCACCGATTCTATGATTCCGAAGGTGTTGGACTGCTCCACCGTATCACCCAGTTGGGGCAGTTCCACGTATACGATGTCACCCAGCTGCTCCTGGGCGTAGTCGGTGATGCCCACTGCGGCCAGCCCTTCGTCCAGCTTCACCCATTCATGGTCCTTCGTGTATTTGCGATCCGTCGGCTCCATACCCTACGATCTCCCTTCCCATACATCAGGCCCGGCCTGTCTTTGAACAGGAATCCCGGTCCTAGAGACTACTCATCTTGGCGCGAGCAGCAATGAGCCCCAAGATACTCTTGCCATCGCAGATGTCGCCATCCGCCACCATCTCCAGTGCTCTCTCTAGAGGCAGCTTGACCACCTCAATGGCCTCATCCGCTTCCACACTCTGTACACCCGGAGTCAAGCCGGTGGCCAGGAACAGCCAGATCTGCTCATTGGAGAAGCCGGGCGAGGAAAAGAAGGCGTACAATTGCTCCATTCCCTGCGCCGAGTACCCTGTCTCCTCGCGCAGTTCTCTGCACGCGCACGCGCGCACGTCCTCACCTTCTGATAGAGTCCCGGCGGGTATTTCCAGTAACATCATACCCAGCGAAGAGCGGTACTGCTTGACGAGCAGGACGTCTCCGTCCTCATCGATGGCCACGATGCCTACTGCCCCTCCGTGCTCGACGATCTCCCTCTCGGTGACCCGACCGGTGGGCAATCTCACTGTGTCGACGCGCAGGCCAACCACCCTGCCCTCGTACACGCGCCGGCTCGAGATCAACTCGTCGCTCAAACTGCTCCTCCAAACAGAATCAAACGGCCACCGGATAGAAAGCCGATAGCCATCCAGCGGTCCCCAACCGCTTCCGGAGCGTCTGCTCAGCTCTCTTGGGGGAGAGGGACACGTCCGACCCAGCCGCTCAATCCACTGCGCGACAATCCGCCCTGAAGGATGGGGCGAGCCCCGGCCCACCCAGGACGCTCTATGGTATGCGCAAACTCTGCCCGACGTAGATCGTGTTTACGTTGGGCAGATTATTGGCGTAGGCAATCGCCCAGGCCGTGGTGCCGAAGCGCACAGCAATGGACGACAGGGTGTCTCCCGTTTGCACCACGTACGTCTGACCGCCAGCCTGGCTAGACCCAGCACCCGGTATGGTCAGTCGTTGTCCCACCCATATGTAGTTCGGGTTGATGATCCCGTTGGCTCTGGCGAGGGCATCGACGGTCGTGCCATACAGACTGGCGATCGACTTCATCGTCTCCCCTTGCCGCACGATGTGCACCGCGGGCTGCGGAGATGGCGTGGTTGCACCAGGGATAATCAGTACGTCGCCCGCCCTGATCAAGTCGGGATTGGCCAGGTTGTTGGCGGCGATAATGTCCTGCGCACTCACCCCATAGCGACTGGCGATAACCTCGATCGTCTCTCCCCAGGCGACGACGTGCTCGACACCCTCCGTGGGAACCGAGGGGGGAGGCTGCGGCGGGGCAGCAGTCGGCTCGGAAGCTACAACCGTCGACGTCTCGCCGCCTGGCGGCTGCGCCGTGACAGATGCTGACGGCTCAGAAGTGCCCGCTGGAGAACTGCCCGGCGTCGCCTCTGATGGTGTGGCCGGGGTGTTGGTCGCCCCCTCGGGGTGCGCCTCTCTTGTCGGAGTCGGAGATGGCTTCGCCCGTTCACACCCCGCTAGCCCAATCACCAATGCCAGCAAGATCAGCAAGATACCAGTCAGCAACAGGTTCTTTCTCATTGGGCGGCCTCCTCACGATAGCTGTCCAAGCGCATCGCAGCCATCATACCACAACCCAGAAGACGCGTCAAGAACAGATGTAACGGCCCTACCGGTCCAAGCGACCACCGAAACGGTATGCCGTGAGGCAAAGACTGAGGCCCGGTCCACCACCCTCCGGGTTCGGCAGTCCTGCAGCACGAACACATGCCTGGCCTGCCAACCAATGCGCGGATAAGCCGCAGGCATCACGCCTGGGTCCTGGCACTCCGGATCAGGAAGAGACACTCCGCCCTGTCTCCACGCTTGGCTCCCACCGTGGTACCTCCGTCGCCTGGCTGTCCCGAAAGCCACGACCTCACGTGCCAGCCCGCGATGAATGGCCCGCCTCAGCCAGGTACTCCTCGAAGGCCTCCATCGCCTTACCGTCATGCAGCACGAAGAGCACTTCCTGAAGACCAGTGTCACCGGCCAGGTGCTCATTCACCGTGTCTATCATGATCTGAGCCGCTTTCGAGTGCGGGAAGGCCCCAATGCCAGTCCCCAGCGCAGGGAAGGCGACGCTCTTGAGCCCCAGCTCGTCGGCCCGCAGCAAGCTGCTCTTTGTAGCAGCTTTGATCTTCTCAGTGTCCGTCGCCAGATCGGTGGCCATGACCGCGGCATGAATCACGTAGCGCGCTTTCAAGGCTCCAGCTCCAGTGACGACAGCCTCGCCCACGGGTATCGGACCCTGCCTGATAGCCTCGTCCTCGATCTCGCTTCCTCCAACTCGCTTGATAGCACCAGCCACCCCGCCGCCCATCCACAGAGCATTGTTGGCCGCGTTGACGATAGCATCCGTTTCCACCCGCGTGATGTCGCCCTTGTGCAGACTCACCCTGGACACCTAGTTGTCCTCCTCCATGCTGGCCAACACCTTCGCCACTGCATCTATGGCCGCTCTCTGCTTCCTGTACAGGTCGGACTCACTCATGGACAGGCGCATGGCGATCTGAGTGATCCTCAGGCCCCTGACAAACTTCATCTCCAGTATGTTGTACAGAATCCACTCCTTGGTCGTGAGAGTCCTCTTGCCTTCAGGCGGCTTGAGCGCCTCTATGGCCTTGTACAACACGGAGCGCAACGCCTTCGTAGGTACCTGACCGCTCTCCCGTGCATATCTCCTCACGATCTTCATCGTGAGTAGCGGGCTTTCTGTCAAACCCGGTCCTCCCCAGTAGTGGCTGAGCGCTTCCTTCACGACCTTGGGGAAATCCGGCGCGCTCACTGGGCTGTGCTCGATGGGTTCCAGCATGGGCGACCCGACGTAGCGCGGGTGGCTTTGCCAGCGCTGGATGAACTCGATCTCAGGGGTTAGCTCCCACAGCAGAGTGAAGATACCCCGCTGCAGCTGCCAATCCTCGAGAGCCAGGGCTACCTGGTCGATCAGCGTCACGGCGATCTCGTTCTCTCTTTCCGTCAACTCCAGCTTCTCGAAGGCTACTGTGACACCAAGAATGCCCAGGATCTGCTCTCGCGACCGAGCGCGCAGCGGCAGAAGCCAGTAGTCGCCGTGTTCGCTGAATAACTCCTGCACCCGATCGTGGGTTCCCTCTCCGTTGCCCTCAGCCAGTAGCTGAGCTAGGTCTTCCAGATCGAACTCCCGAACAAACCGCGTCGCCTCGATTCCTGGTCCGCAGATCGCCTGCAGCTTGGCCATGCCCTCTCGCTTCGTGACCACGAATCCGCTCTCCACCCGCAGAAGGTCGCAGAAGGCAGCCAGGATGTTCTCCAAGAGCTGAGACAGGTCCGTGGTGGTAAGCAAGCGCGTGTCCAGCTCCCGTATCCACGTTATCTCAGCGCTGTCACGCCGATAGATTAGTAGATCGACGAACGGGGTAGCGAGGCTGATGAGCACCTGCAGCACGACTATGCCCACGATTACCGCGAAGACGAGCACGGTGTCGCGCGGCAGTCCCAGAATACTCTCTACCCTTGGAACAACCAGCATTAGTGCCAGCAAGCAGACTCCCACCAGGGGCCCGCGCAGCAAGTAGTTCACCAGGCTGCGCTTCACTACTCTGTCCGGCGTCAGAGCCCCATAGAAAGCCACGCTGTAGGCGAGTATCACCGTCATCAGGGCGATACCGAGATTGCCCAAAAGCACGATGAAGAGCAACGGGTTCGCTGAGAAATAGTCCGGCAGACTGGCGAGCAGCATATATGGGAACACGCCCAGTGCGGGTGCGGCGAATGACACGGCCAGATAGGTCATCCGCCGTCTCGACGTCGACGTCACCGTTCTGCGACGAGCCCGCTCGATGTTCAGCACCCCCATGGCGGTCACAAGGAAGAAGTAGACGGAGAAGACCCAGAACAGGGGCCCAGCCTGGAAGTAGACTGCCCACGAGGTATCCACACCGTCTCTCACCAGTAGTGAGGTGGAGACAGTCAGTAGCACCAGGACGGTGCCGAACAGATAGGTCGCCACCACCAAGCCTCTGCGCAGACGGGAAAAGGAGTTTGTGGTTCTCAGCACAGCGTCGGAGAACTGTAGGTAGGCCGCTGGTATGAAGGCGATGCCCAGCCACTGGAACTTCAACCACACGAAGCTCGTGGCTTCTTCCTGAACGTTGATGAGGATCACATCAGCGGCGTGGACGACCGTCACGAAGGCAAGCAGCGCACAGAAAGCTCGCGCCACCGAACTGCGCGGGTTGTGGCTGATAATGTAGACCAACAGGGAGAAAGCGACGATGACGTTGGTGGCCGACAATATCAGGTTGCCCAGCGACAGGACACCAGTAAGGGTCACGCCCTGCATCACAGGCTCCGCATCTCCTGGGTGAAGTCCCCCCCACCAGTGTCGGCCTTCACACCAGATTGCTCACGACTGCACTGCAATTCTCGACTAACCTCCCCGCACGAGAGTGACATAGTAGTAGGCAACCACAATTGCGAACAACAGACTGTCCACACGGTCCAGCATCCCACCGTGTCCAGGAACCAGTCCCCCTGAATCTTTCACTCCCATCTGTCGCTTGATCATGGACTCCACAAGGTCGCCGCAGATGGCGGCCAGGGGGACGACCAGTCCAAAGCCCAGAGACCAAGGGGCGGACACGCCCAACAGTTGGCCGAGAATCAGAGTCACGACTGCGGCTCCGAACCATCCAGCCAGCGCCCCTTCCCACGTCTTTCGGGGGCTGACCCCGGAGAAGAAACTGCGTCTACCCCACAGTCTGCCAAAGACGTACGCGAAGCTATCGCAGCTCCAGGCGGCCGCCAAAGCCAGGATCATCCACGACAGTCCTCCTGTAAGATCCCTGAGCTTCACGAAGTAGGCTGGTAGCAAGCCCAGGTACAGCGCTCCAGCCAGGGTCAAAGACCAGTCGGAAAAGGGTTGTTCTCCGCGGGTCGCCCGGGTCAATTGCCAGCTGAGGGAACCGATGAGGATGAGGACCAGCCCGCCGAGCACCTGGTTTGGCGCCAGCAAGGCGACCCCAAGGACGAGGAACGCCGTCAGGCCAAACTGCAAGACATAGAGGGGTCGGTAACCACCGCGCGCCATCATCCGCTGATACTCACGCCCGGCCAGGAGAGACATTGCCAGTACCGCTCCAAGAAACGGCACACCACCGAGGTACACCGCCGAGAGGCTAATGAACCCGTAGACCACACCACTTATGATGCGACGGCTGAGAACGGACAATCTACACCTTCAGCCTGCCAAAGCGCCTCTCTCGCTGAGCGTAGGCCTGCAATGCCTTGTTGAGCGCCTCCTTGTCGAAGTCCGGCCAAAACGTGGGCGTAGAGTAGTACTCCGCGTAGGCAGATTGCCAGATGAGGAAGTTGCTGAGCCGCATCTCGCCACCGGTGCGAATGATCAGGTCTGGGTCGGGCAATCCGGCCGTGTAGAGATAACGGCCGAGCAGCTCCTCGTCAACCTCGCCGGGGGGGACGTGCTCCTCGAGGAGCCTCTTCACTCCACGGACTATCTCAGACCGTCCGCCATAGTTGAAGGCCACATTTAGAATCAGCCGGTCGTTCTTCTTGGTCAACTCGATGGCGCCCGCCACAGCTGCTCGTAGTTTGTCAGGGAGTCCCTCGAGTTCGCCGAGGTGGCATAGCCTCACGCCTTGTTCATGCATATTCCGGACCTCGCTCTCGAGGACCCGTTCCAGGATCCCGATCAATCCCCTCACTTCTTCGCGAGGCCTATACCAATTCTCGGTCGAGAAGGCATAGATCGTGACGACCTTGATCCCATACTCGCCGCAGGCCTGCAACACCCGTCGGATGTTCTCGGTCCCAGCGCGGTGGCCTTCGAGTCTAGGTAGACCCTGCTGTCGCGCCCATCGGCCGTTTCCGTCCATGATGATGCCGACGTGATAGGGTATGGATGATTGAGACTCAGAGAGGTCCATTTTCTACCCTAGACTTCCATGATCTGCTTTTCTTTGGCCACCCCTACTTGGTCTATCTCTTCCACGCGCCCATCCGTCAACTCCTGCATCTTCTCCTTGGCGCGGTAGTACTCATCCTCCGAGGCAAGCTTCTCCTTCTCCGCGTCTCGCAGGTTCTGCAATCCATCGCGTCTGCAATTGCGGATCGACACTCGCGCTTCCTCAACTCGCTTCTGCACCATCTTGACCAACTCGAGACGGCGTTCCTCCGTCAACCGCGGTATGGACAGACGGATGACCTTGCCGTCATTCGCGGGGGTCAGGCTCAGGTCGGACTTGAGGATAGCCTTCTCAATCTGAGGCAATGAGGACGGATCATATGGACGAATCACCAGAAGCCGCGGTTCGGGCACCGAGATCGTGGCCAGCTGGTTGAGAGGAACGTTTGTTCCATAGTACTCGACCTGAAGCCGCTCCACCAGCACGGGCGACGCTCTTCCAGTCCTTATGTTGACCAGGTCATTCTCTAGAGCCTCGATGCTTTTCCTCATCCGCTCGTCGGTTTCCTTCAGTACGTCCTCGACCATTAGGATCCTCCATCCTTCGAGCAAGCGATAGTCAACTGGCGGAGACCAGGGTGCCCAGGCTCTCGCCACGAACGACTCTTACTAGACTGTCCGGCGCCCAGAGATTGATGACGACTATGGGCAAATCGTTCTCCATGCACAGGGATATGGCCGTGCTATCCATCACCCCGACGCGCAACTCCAGGGCTTCGAGGTACGTGAGCCGCTCCAGCTTCTTGGCGTGGGCGTGCACCTTGGGGTCCGCATCATACACAGCGTCCACCTTGGTGGCCTTGATCAGGATCTCGGCGTCCACCTCCATGGCTCTCAGAGCTGCTGCGGTGTCTGTCGTGAAGTATGGATTGCCCGTACCGGCCCCCATGATCACTACCCGGCCCTTCTCCAGGTGCCGGATTGCCCGTAGCCTGATGTACGGCTCGGCCACTGCGCGCATCTCGATGGCCGTCTGCACGCGGGTGGTCACCCCGATCATCTCCAGGGCATCCTGCAGCGCCAGGGAGTTGATCACGGTGGCCAGCATGCCCATGTGATCGGCTGTCGACCTATCCATGCCCTGCGCTATGCCGTTTTGCCCACGCCATATATTCCCCGCGCCGATGACGATGGCCATCTGGACGCCAGAGTCCCTGACCTCCTTGATGATGGAGGCAACGTCTCGCAGTCGGTTGGCATCTATGCCGTAGCCGTCCACGCCAGCAAGCGCTTCGCCGCCAAGCTTCAGGAGTATTCTTTCGTACTTCAACTTGCGCTCACTCACCACACCCACTACGGCCCTTGTGCCGTGCGCCATCCGCCTCCAGGACAGCAGGGCCGCACAACCCCCACAAGGCCCTCCCGTGGCACCCACCGCCCATCTGTCAGATGCCTATTCTCCCCCTAGCTCGAACCGCGCGTAGCGCCGGACTTTGATATTCTCTCCCAACTTCGCTATCCTGCTCGCTATCAGGTCACGAATAGCAACGCCCTCGTCCTTGATGAAGGGCTGCTCCAGAAGACAGACTTCCTCGTAGTACTTCTTCAGCTTGCCCTCCAAGATCCTCTCCATGACCTCTTCGGGTTTGTCGCCCTCGATTTGCTCCCGCTGCCGCTGCCGTTCCCGCTCGATGGTCTCTGGGGGAACGTCCATCGGGTCCAAGTAGTGTGGATCTGTTGCTGCTACTTGCATGGCCAAATCGTGCGCCAACTCTCGAAAGTCATCCGTTCGCGCCACAAAATCGGTCTCGCAGTTCAACTCCAGGAGTACGCCGAGTTTGCCTCCACCATGGATATAGGCTTCCACGAGCCCCTCTTTTGCCTCGCGCTCCGCCTTCTTCGCAGCGATAGCCAGGCCCTGCTTCTTCAGCAACTTCTCCGCGTTGTCGAAGTCCCCTTCCACTTCTGCAAGGGCATTCCTGCAATCCAGGACTCCTGCGCCGGTAAGCTGTCGCAGCTCCTTTATCATGTCAACAGTAATATCCATCTATGCTCCCTCGTCTGTATCGCCGGTGTTCTCGGAATCGGCCCGCTGAGCAGAGCCATTTGCGCCGCCTATCGTCTCACGGCCCGGGGCACCCTCGGAACCGACGTTCTCCTTCTCGTCCTGAGGTGTCTCCTCGGCGGCGGTGAATTCCTCCACCGCTACCGGGACTTCCTCGCCTTCCTTCTCAAACTCGCCCCACTCCTCCGCCACCTCCGCGCCCTCCTCTTCCTCCTCAGCTAGGAGCGCTGCTCGGATCTGCTGTCCCCTGACCACGGCATCGGCCAGTTTGTTGGATATCAGCTTGATGGACCTAATCGCATCATCATTGGCGGGGATCACGTGATCGATCGGGGCGGGATCGCAATTGGTGTCCACCATGGCTATGATTGGAATGCCAAGCTTGTTCGCTTCCTTCACTGCAATCTGCTCGCGCCTTACGTCAGTTATGAACACCAGACTGGGCAAGCGATCCATGTTCTTGATGCCTCCCAGTCTGCGATTGAGCTTGTCCATCTTCCGCTCGAGGTCGAGCACCTCCTTCTTGGTCAGCCCCTGGAACTCGCCTCTTTCCAGTCGCTGTTCGAGGTCGATCAGATAGTCAATACGCTGCCGGATGGTGCGATAGTTGGTCAATGTGCCACCCAGCCAGCGCTGGTTGACATACGGCATGAGACACCTCTGAGCCGCAAGGGCGATGTTCTCCTGTGCTTGCTTCTTGGTGCCCACGAATAGGAGCAGACCACCGCTAGTGATTTCCTCCCTGATTAACTCGGTGGCTTCCTCCAGTCGCTGCACAGTCTGCTGGATATCGATAATGTGGATGCCGTTTCGCTCGGTGAAGATGTAGGAACGCATCTTCGGATGCCATCGCTTGATGCGGTGGCCGAAATGTACGCCTGCTTCAAGCAACTCCTTCATTTGTACTACAGCCATGCTCGTACTCCTTTTTCTCGGTTGGGGCTTCCGTCCTCTTCATCCCGCGCAGGAGCCTGGCGTACACGGCTCGGCACAACCAGGCACCCCCCGCCCAGTCGGAGGACGTGCTTTCTCCAGTATATCCACTATATCATATCATATAGCTCCGTCGCGGGCAAGCACATAGGCGTTGCGGGATGAGGTGATCGCATCCCGAGAGAGGTGGTACTGCAACACACGTTCCGCGCGGCGGCACTGGACTCGGTGTGGAACTCGGCAACCGTCCCTCCTCGCAAGGTGGTCACGCTTGGCCTGGGTCCCGGGCTATGCTATACTATTCGCAATCGGTACGCCTTGCAGGAGAATGAAAGGGAACACTGAAATGGTAAGTGACGATTTACTGCAGATTCTGGCGTGTCCTGCGTGCAAGACCAGAGTAGAGCTGGTCAAAGAGAGCTGGTTGGCCTGCACCAACGACGAGTGCCGCCGCAAGTACCCCATTCGAGACAGCATCCCCATCATGCTCATCGAAGAAGGGGACAAGTATATTGACGTCAGCGTTGAAGACCTCGGCATGCCCTGAGGCTGCCGCTGGTGGACACGTCGAGAGGCTGGCCATGATCGCACCAGACATGTGCAACTCAACTCGGCGTACATCGCAGGCTGCAAGTCCACGCAAGTAGTGCTCGTAGTACACACAGGCGCCTCGACGACGAGACGCGGGAGTTCGATTCGGTGGCGGTGGGCGATTGAGAGTCGAGCGTGAAGGGAGGCTTTTCGCAATGGCGGAGACGGAAATCGGCAGAGTAACCAACTACTTCTCGAAGATAGGGGTCGCTGTCATCGAGCTGACCGCGTCGATAGAGCTAGGAGACGGCATTCGTATCGCGGGTGGCGACCGGGACTTCCAACAGCAATTGGATTCCATGCAGGTGGAACACCAACCCATCGAGGAGGCCGAGGCTGGCCAGGAGATCGCCGTTAAACTGGATCAGAAAGCCCGGCCCGGCGACACGGTCTACAAGGTAGAATAGGACGCGCGGTAGATTTCGAGACTTCCGCCCTGCCCTGGCCAAGCGCCGGGCGCGGTCGGATGCGTGAAGGAAGACCTCATCCGCAGGGCTCGACAGTCGGATGCTTCAGTCGGCTCCCGTGAGTGCTGGAAACCTCAGTCCACAGGCTTTCGGTGCAACGGGATCCAGCCCGCCAGACACAGGGGGCGGCGAGTGGCTGACCGAACTGACGAGGCAGCGAGCTCACCGATCTCCAAGGCCGAACAGGTGGTCACCGAGCCGATGTGACTCACTCCGGAACCAGCACGTAGCTATCATCGTACTGCCCAAACGACGAGAGGCGAGGTTCCGGCACCTCGTCTCTCGGCTAAGGAGGAAGTAAAAGGAGGAGATCAACTCTCCTTTCGATTCTATAGTGATCGCGTGAGCAGAGTCAATAGTACTCTACTCCTATCCAGAGTCTCCCTGGCGGACGTATGGGATCGCCAGCCTGGGTGTTACGGAGGAGATCGTGGCCAAAGCGACGGTCAAGTGGACGGGCAAGGGACAGTTTGTGGGCACCGACAGCACCAGGCACAGTGTGGTCATGTCCACCCAGGACGAAGAGAACGCCACCGGAATGAAACCCTCCGAACTGCTACTAGTAGCGCTCGGCGGATGCACCGGGGTGGACGTGGTCTCCATTCTAAAGAAAAGTCGCCAGAATCTCACGAGTCTGGAAATCGAGGCGACGGGAGAGCAAGATGCCGACCCTCCGTGGGTTTATCGAAAGATCCACCTCGAGTACAGGCTGCACGGCTCTGGGCTTTCTAGCGAAGCCGTCGAGCGAGCCATCAGGCTCTCGGAAGAGAAGTACTGCTCGGTCCGCGTCACCATCTCTGGGACAGCTGAGGTGACCAGCAGTTACACCATCGTGCAGGATGACTCCTAGTGCGTGCGCTGACAGCGAACCTCATCAGGTGAAAAGGCGGTCCCAGGGCGGAAATTCAGGTACAGGGGTCAGGACGAAGTCAGCATGGCGAGAATCATAGCAGTAGCTGGAAAGGGCGGCACCGGAAAGACTCTGGTGTCGGCCTTGCTCATAGGATACCTCATTGACCAGGGCCGAGGGCCGGTGCTGGCTATCGACGCGGATCCCAGCACCAATCTGGATCTCACGTTGGGCACCTCCATCGAAGAGACGGTGGGCGACATCCGCGAGGATACGTCACAGCAGGTAAGCTCAGGGACTTTCGCGTCGGGCATGAGCAAGCCAGAGTACCTGGAACTCAGGGTCAACCAAGCCCTTGTGGAAGAAGACAGCTACGATCTCCTCGCCATGGGCCGCCCAGAGGGCCCGGGCTGCTACTGTGCCGCCAACAACATGCTCCGACAGTCGATCGATCGTCTGTCCAAGTCCTACGACTACGTCGTGATAGACAACGAGGCCGGGCTCGAGCATCTCAGTAGACGGACCACCCAGGACGTGGATCTGCTGCTCATCGTCTCCGATCCCACTATCCGGGGTCTGGCGACCGCCGAGAGGGTTGCTCAGCTCATACACGAGCTCAAGAGCCGGGTGGGGCACATCCGGCTGATCGTGAACCGCGTGCCGACGAACGAGAGCGGGGAACCGACTCTCGCACCGCACCTCGAGCAGTTCATCAGAGACAAGCACCTGGAACTCACCGGGGTCATCCCACTGGACCCGCTGGTGGCGGAGTACGATAGTGTGGGACGCCCTCTCGTTCAGTTGCCACCAGAATCGCCTGCCCGACGAGCAGTTGAGGCCGCATTCGATTCCCTCGACGGACTGCTCTGAATACTGGGCAAGGCGCACAGGGTCACGCGGGGCAAGGAGGAACAGTGTCCAAGATAGCGGTGACCGGGAAGGGCGGCGTGGGCAAGACTACCCTCACCAGTCTACTGGCGCATACCTACGCTCAGCAGGAGCGCAAGGTCATCGTCATTGACGCCGACCCATCTCCCAACCTGGCCTGGGCTCTTGGCTTTCCGGCCGAGCTTGTAGACCAGATCACGCCGATCGCCGAAATGGATCAGCTCATTGAGGAGCGCACCGGTGCGAAGCCTGGCGGCATGGGTGGATGGTTCAAAATGAACCCTCAAGTTGACGATATCCCCGAGCGCTTCAGCGCGCAGTATCGAGGGATCAGATTGCTGCAGCTGGGCACTGTGAAGAAGGGCGGCGGCGGCTGTATTTGCCCCGAGAGTGTGCTCTTGAAGACGTTGGTCACGCACCTTTTGCTGGATCGTTCCAGCGAAGAAGAGGTGATCATGGACATGGAGGCCGGCGTCGAACACCTGGGTCGTGCCACAGCGCAGGCTGTGGACGCGTTCTTGATCGTTGTGGAACCAGGTCGCCGAAGCCTCCAGACCGCTGAGCTGATTCAGAGGCTGGCACACGACATCGGCATCCCTCGCCTCTACCTGGTCGGCAACTCAGTCCGGGACGCAAGAGACCGGGAGTTCATCCAGAAGCACGGTCCTGACCTCCCCATCCTGGGCTTTCTCCCCTATAGCCCGAACGCTATCGAAGCCGACATGAAAGGCATCGCGGTCTTCGAAGGGGCCATCGAGCTGGTGAAAGAAGCACAGCTCATCGCGGCGGAATTGGACAGGCTGAAGGCTGCCGCCTAGATCTGCCCCTCGACTGCCACCGGAGAGATGCCTTTGCGGCACCTGACCCCGGTCTATCCTCACCGAGTAACCTGTCGGCCCACTGCAAATGAGAGAGGCTCTGTGCTGCACATATGTTGCACTTGACAATTACTCGTGGTTATGGTATCCTTACTACTACAAAAGGGAGGCACGATGACCCATCACCACGAAGTTGTCGAGGCCTTGCAGCAGATAGGATATCGACTTACCCCGCAGCGCATGATGATCCTCGAAGCCATCGCCGACAGTGAGGGTCACATCAGCGCAGAGGAAATCCATGAGGCCGTCCGCTCTGCGTACCCCTATCTGGACATCTCTACCGTCTACCGAACTCTGGACCTCCTGAAGACCCTGCACCTCGTCAGCGAGACACAGTTGGGTCAGGGGCATGCCCAGTACGAGCTGCTGAGCAAGGGCCGCCACCATCACTTGATCTGCACAGACTGTGGAACCATACTCGACTTTCCCGACTCGTTCCTGGCTCCCGTGAGGGCATTCACGGAGGATGAATACGACTTTCATGCCGAGATTGAACACCTGGCAGTCTTCGGGATTTGCGGTGCCTGTAGGAGAGACACTAACCCGAACGGTGAGGATTAGCGGACTACCAGAGTCGCAGGGCATTTAGCGCTCCAAGATACACCCAGCGTCAGCAGACAACAGGCGTCCGTGGCAACTGTGATCGGATCCAAAGAGAAGGGAGGAAGTAACGATGATCGCAAGCATCTCGTGGCTCGTCCCTCATTTGCTGCCTGAGGCGATGCACATCCCCGACGGTTTTCTCTCCCTGAGAATCGCGGGAATGGCCTGGCTGCTCTCCATTGCAGCCCTCGCGTATGCTGTCACGCGCACCAACCGACAACTGAGGGAGAAACAGGTACCTCTGATGGGTGTCATGGCCGCCTTCATCTTCGCCGCTCAGATGCTGAACTTCCCCGTGGCTGGTGGCACGTCAGGGCATCTCATCGGCGGTGCTCTGGCGGCTATCCTGCTGGGGCCCTGGGCAAGCATGCTGGTCATGACGGCCGTCGTCCTGGTCCAGGCCCTTCTCTTTCAGGACGGCGGGTTGGTCGCGATGGGGGCCAATATCCTCAACATGGCCGTAATCGCCTGCCTCGTTGGCTACTACGTGTACGCGGGTGCGCAGCGAGTCCTGGGCAACAAAGCACGGGCGAATTTGGCGAGCGCTTTCGCGGCGGCCTGGATCTCGGTGTTCGTGGCCGCTTTGTCGTGCGCGGTCCAACTCGGCCTGTCGGGCTCCTCACCGATGCAAGTTGCCCTGCCCGCCATGGGCGCCATTCACACCCTGATCGGCGTGGGAGAGGGGTTGATCACCGTGGGCACGCTGGCATTCATCACCGCGACGAGACGCGACCTCGTTGAGTCCCGGCCATCAGCCAAGTAGGGAGGTCCCAGATGCGAAGCAAGAGATGGTGGATCGTCGGCCTCATCATCGCCCTTGGCCTTACCGTGATCTCTCCTCTGGCGTCTGGCTGGCCGGACGGATTGGAGCGAGTAGCGGAAGATCAGGGTTTCATAGAGCTACAGGCGGAGTCGTTCTATGAGATTATTCCCGACTATGTTCTCCCCGGCGTGTCGAGCGAAGCCCTGGCCACCGTCCTGGCGGGCATCGTCGGCGTGCTCGTCGTATTCGGCGTGGCCCTGGGAGCAGGCTATGCACTCCGAGGCCAGTGGACTGAAGGAGAGACCCAGTAGGTCAGCTGGTTGACGCGGCCGGCCTGCCGGCCCACGAGGCAAGCCTCCAACTCACGTCAGCAGCGCACTCGGGAGCACTCTTGACCCACATCCAAGTACTGGACATCCATCAGGAAGGCGATAGTCCAATCCATCGCCTTGATGCCAGGGTCAAATTGATCCTCACCCTGGCGTTCATTGTGGCCGTCACCGCTTCGCCGGCGGGGGCTTGGCTATCCTATGCTCTGTTCCTGATAGCGATAGGCTTCATCGTTGGGCTGTCTCGCATCCAGCCGTCCGTGATCCTCAAGAGATCCCTGATCGCGATTCCCTTCGCCCTGGCCGCGCTGACCCTGATCTTCACTCAAGAGGGGACCAGAGTCGCCGCCTTCGAACTGGCTCGGTGGACCCTCTCCATCAGCCACGAGGGAATCATCGCCTTCGTCAGCATTCTGGCCAAAGCCTGGTTGTCGGTGCTCGCTGCCACCGCCCTCGTTACCACTACTACCTTCCCGCATCTCGTGGCCGCCATGAGGTCGCTCAAGGTGCCCAGAGTACTCGTGTCAATCGTCTCCTTCATGTATCGCTACATCTTCATCATCGCGGATGAAGCCCTCCGGCTACATCGCGCCAGAGAAGCTCGCAGCGCTAGCCCAAAGGGAGCAGCCGGAGGCAGCGTCTTATGGAGGGCAAGAGTGCTAGGAGGAATGATTGGCTCCCTGTTTCTGCGGAGCTACGAGCGGAGCGAACGCATCTACGCCGCCATGCTCTCCAGAGGTTTCAAGGGAGATATCCGTACCATGCGATCACGAGACCTGGGACCCGGTGATCTCGTCACCATTGGCGCCTTCCTGGCCTACCTCCTGGGCGTGCTGGTACTGAGTCTCTACCAGAGAGGAACGTGAGATGGTTGCTGCACCTGAGTACTCAGCCCACACCCCGGAGCGCGGGCTGCCTATGGACGACATTGCCCGGGCAGCAGAGGGGAAGGCGCAGCCCGCCATAGAGGTGGCTGATGTCACCTTCAGCTATCCGGACGGTAGACGAGCTCTCGACAAAGTCAACTTGGTAGTCCAGGAGAGGGAGAAGGTGGCCCTCGTCGGACCCAACGGGGCGGGGAAGTCCACATTGCTACTTCATCTCAACGGCATCCTCAGAGGACAGGGTTCAGTGCGGATCATGGGCCAAGAGGTGGGCGATGGAAACCTGAGCCTGGTTCGTAGCCAAGTAGGGCTCGTGTTCCAGCATCCAGATGATCAACTCTTCTCCCCGACCGTGTTCGAGGACGTTGCCTTCGGTCCCCTGCACATGAACCTGGACGAGGAGGAAGTGCGAAGCCGGGTGAATTGGGCTCTGGCCGAAGTGGGGATGGAAGGTTTCCAGAGTCGCATGTCACACCATCTCAGTCTGGGGGAGAAGAAGCGTGTAGCCATAGCGACTGTGCTGGCGATGCGACCGGCGATCCTCGCCCTCGACGAGCCTTCCGGTGAACTGGATCCCCGCGCGAGACGAGGCTTGATTCGCCTTCTCAGGTCGCTGCCTCAAGCCATGATCGTGGCCACCCACGACATTCGACTGGTGGACGAGCTGCTGCCACGTACTGTGGTCCTGGATCGGGGGCGAGTAGTGGCGGATGCGCCTACGCAGGCTATCCTCGCAGACACAGCACTCCTTGATCAACACGGGCTAGAACCCCCGTAGTCCCCCCTCTGTCAGGGCGATGCTCTCCTCTCGTGGGGCATGAATCAACAGCGAGTGGCTCTAGCCTTCTTGAGACCTGCGGGGCAGTGACTGGGGCATGATCGAAGCCTGTGGGGTGTAGCCCGCACACGGCGAGCAGAGCCATGGCCAGACAGATCGTTCCCGATCCGCCGCCCGGATGGCCGAACCGGCGAGCACTTCTCAGATGTCCTCCCCTCTCAGCTGTCGACGAAGAGGGGTACGAAGCCGAACTTCTTCACGTCCACCAAGCCCTTGTCGGTCAGCTTCAGTCGGGGTATGACCGGCAGAGCCAGGAAGGACATGGCCATGAAGGGGGTGGAGACCGTACAGCCGGCATCTCTGGCAGCCTTCTCAATATTCTCCACCTCGACCCTCAACTCCTTCGCTGACTTCTCGGACATCAAGCCAGCTATGGGTAAGGGCACGGTAGCCAGAACCTCTCCCTCAGCGACCGCGACCAGGCCGCCCTGCATCTTCACGATTTGCACCGCAGCGGTTGTCATGTCTTCGTCATTCGTTCCCACTACGATGATGTTGTGGGAATCGTGGGCTACCGAAGACGCTAGCGCCCCACGCTTCAGCCCAAACCCTTTCACAAAACCCAGACCCGTGTTACCTGATGCAAGATGCCTTTCGATGACGGCCAGCTTAAGTATGTCTCGCTCTACGTCAGCCACAGCCGCCCCGTCGACTGTCTTGACGGGATGTACGACCTGCCTGGTGACCAGTTGGTTGGGTGTCAGCTCGATCACTCTCGCTTTCGTGCCCTCTGCCTGGATGCGGAAGTGCTCCAACTCTATCCAGGATACGTTGACGGTACCTCTCAGCGGAACGGGCCGCCGCTCGCCGCCCATGTCAAGCATCTCGCCGCTCTCGGAGACCAAACGACCACCGCGAAAGACCTTCTCGATCCGGAAGCTATCGAAGTCGTCGAACACCACCATGTCCGCCCGGTATCCGGGGGCGACAGCACCCAGGTCCCGGAGCCCGAAATATTCAGCAGCGTTGATGGTAGCCATCTGGATGGCCAGCACAGGCTCCAGCCCCAAACCTATGGCTTTCCTTACTATGTGATCCATGTGCCCGTGCTCGAGTAACTGTGCCGGATCGTTGTCGTCGCTGACCAACATGCACCTGCGCGCGTTCTTGGGGGTCACCAGCTCCAGCAGGGCCTCCATGTTCCTGGCGACGCTGCCCTCGCGAATCATGACATACATCCCCCGCTGTAACTTCTCCCTGGCCTCCTCGAGGGAGCTGCTCTCATGGTCCGAAGCAATGCCGGCGGCAATGTAGGCGTTCAAGTCCTTCCCAGACAGGCGCGGCGCATGGCCGTCCACGCGCTTGCCTCCGGCCATGGCTATCCTCGCCAGGACATCCCCGTTCCTATCCAGGACACCTGGGTAGTTCATCATCTCCGCCACTCCTACCACCCAGTCCTCCCGCAGCAGCGGAGAGAGATCATAGGACATGAGCCGGGAGCCGGCGGTCTCTAACTCGGTGGATGGAACGCACGAAGGCAACATGAAGTACACTTCTAGAGGACTACCCTTGCTCGACTCCCTCATGTAGAGAATGCCATCCAACCCGAGGATGTTGGCTATCTCATGGGGATCGGCGACAACCGTAGTCGTCCCGTGGGGCACCACGACTCTGGCAAACTCAGGGATACGCAACATCGAGCTTTCGATGTGGACGTGGCCGTCGATCAAACCGGGACACAAATAGGAGCCCTGGAGATCCAAGACCTCCTTGGCCTCGTACTCCCCAAGTCCCACAACGCGATTGCTGGCTACAGCGATATCCGTCTCATGAATCTCGCCAGAAAGCACGTTGACGAGCCGAGCGTTCTTCAGCAACAGCTCAGCCTCTTCCTCTCCTCGAGCCACCCTGATGATGCGGTCCAGTTCACCCACCGTACACTCCCTCTCCTTTCGAAACAGGTCTCCGGGACAAAATGGCGGTCGGGAGCGATCACGTTCCCCACCGCCACGCGGTCCTCACTGGGCTACCAGTGGTGCCTTCACCAGGACTACTGGGCTTCGAGATTGAAGGTCAGACTGGTGATCAACCAACGGCCGTTGGTCTTGGCAAAGGTCCATCTATCGCCACCTGGTGCATGGTCTATCCCGATCGTGGTGGTGCTGAGGGCTGTGGCGGTGTCGCCCTCGACGATCACCTCCACATCAGGGTGGGTCACCGCACTGGGAGCCGATGGAAAGATCTCGTTCACGTATCTCTCACGAATCGCGGCAATGCCACTCCAAATCCGATCATCGGACGGGTTGTCCGGAGTATGGTTGGCATCAGTCACCACGCCATCCTGGTTCCAGATCTCCATCAGGCGGTCAATGTCCTGCGAGACAACTCCCTCTGCCTCAGCGTTCAGGAGCTGGATCACGGCCTCTTCGTCATTCGCTGGCATCGGTGTATCCGTACCCCTCGGCCGAGGGGAAGGTATCCCTGACGGTGACGAGGGGACCTCGGGAGCACTGCAGGCAGTGAGTACTACAATCACGAGCACAAGAACTACGAGCAAAGTATTCTTCACCTCTACTAGATCCTCCGCTCTTTTTTGTGCAGTATGTTACCACACTCTGCGACAAAGTCAAGCGAAGCGCGGGACCAAGCGGACATGGCATCGTAGCAGGCACCTCTGCCACAGGCTGAAAAGATCGCAGAATCCAGCAAAAGGTGGTCGACCAGTGTACTAACAACTCGCGCTTTCCCGTTCGCACTACTGGGGGCCACAGGTGTGGCCCCCAAGAGCGGGGTGTGATACTCTTCTCCGTTGGGGACCCAGGATATGCGCAAACTAGCCCTGTATCTATCGCCACACCTGGACGATGCCGTGTTGTCCTGTGGTGGGCTGATCCGCCGACAGGTCCTCGGCGGGACACACGTCCTGGTGGTCACCGTCTTCGTCGGTGCGCCGAAACATGGGGACCTATCCAAATTCGCCGCCCAGACGCACGCTCGATGGGGAAACGACCCCTCCCCCGCAGCCATGCGGGGTGAAGAGGACCGGAGAGCTCTGGCCCTACTGGGCGCAGACTGCCTGCATTTGGAGTACCCAGATGCTATCTACCGCTCCCATGGCGGCTCCTTCCTCTACTCTTCAGACGAGGAGCTCTTCAGTTCTATCCATCCCGCAGATGCCAATCTCCTGTCTCAGGTAGCGGCAGCCATCGCTGACATACGCTCACCTCAGGACTCAACAATCTACGCGCCGCTCTCCGTGGGAAACCATGTGGATCACCAGTTGGTCAGGAATGCACTGCTCAGTCTGCGTGCCCACTCCAACGAGATCGTGTTCTACGAGGATTATCCCTACGTTGACCGGCCCGGCGCTCTCACGAGCACCCTGGAGGCGCTCAGAACTCGAGTGTGGGAATCAGAGCTGCAACCGTTCGACGAGATGTGTCTGGAAGCCAAGATTGAGGCGATCGCCGCTTATCGGTCACAAATGGCCAGCCTCTTTGGCAGCGCAACAGCCATGGACATACGCGTGCGTGAGTATGCACGGGCGGTGAGCCCTGAAGAGGGGCTCGCCGAGAGGTACTGGCGGGTGAGCGGGACACGTCGCAGTGCCCAGGTCGCGAGTCGCACAGTAGTTTGAAGAAAGAGAACCTGGTGTGCTATAATCTCAGCGGTAAGAGAATGGAACAGATCAGGAGTTTCGTGGCCATAGAGCTGAACGAAGAGTTGAGGCATCAGTTAGACCTTATCCAGCGATCCCTGAAGAGCAAGGGTATCTCGGATGAGGTGCGGTGGGTCAGACCCGATGGCATACATCTCACCCTGAAGTTCCTGGGCAATGTACCGGCAAACAGTATCAAGGAGATTGTCCTCGCCGTGACCCAGGGGAGAGATGGTGTGATGCCCTTCGCCATCAGCTTGGGCGGACTTGGTTGCTTTCCGACCACCAAGCGCCCTAATGTGATATGGGTGGGAGTAGACGGAGACACAGCAACACTGGCTCGGCTCCAGACCGCCATTGAAGATCGACTCTCAGTGCTGGGATATCCGCCAGAGAAGCGGAGGTACACTCCGCACCTCACCCTGGGCCGAGTGGCTCGGCGTGTCACCGACAGCGACCAGCGCCGCATCGGGGACTTAATCCAGGAGCAAACGGTCGGCTCACTGGGCGAGATGCAGGTGCGCGAAGTCACCTTGATGAAGAGCGAGCTCTCTCCCGCAGGGGCCAGGTACACGCGCTTGGCGGCTGTGCCACTGGAGGAACGAGGATGATAGTGTCCGTGATAGGGGACGGTTCCTGCTCCGCCGACACCGCCAGCCTGGCCGAGGAGGTGGGGCGGTTGGTGGCAGAGAGCGGAGCCACCGTGGTATGCGGAGGATTGGGTGGTGTCATGGAAGCCGCCTGCCGCGGAGCCAAGAGTGCGGGAGGCCTGACCATCGGTGTCCTGCCGGGCCGCAGCCGCCGCGACGCGAACCCTTACATTGACATTCCCATTGTGACAGGCCTGGGAGATGCACGGAACGTGATCGTGGCCAGTTCGGGACAGTCGGTGATAGCAGTTCGCGGAGGCTTCGGCACGTTGTCGGAGATAGCGCACGCCCTTAAACAGGGGATCCCCGTCGTGGGGCTGGGCTCCTGGCAATTAGGTAGAGAGGGCTGGGACGAGGCGAAGGGCATGATCCCGGCCACTGACCCCGCTGACGCCGTGCAAAAGGCGCTGGCGTCGGCCATTTACTAGAGGAGGGAGGCCAGTATGCTGTTTCAAGATCGCCGCGAAGCCGGGAAGGCGCTGGCTGGGGAACTGGCGTCTTACGAGGAGACGCCCAACATGATCGTGCTGGGCATTCCCCGAGGTGGGGTCGTTGTCGGCCACGAGATCGCAAAAGCCCTGGGCGCCCCTCTTGACGTCTACATCACTCGCAAGATCGGCGCTCCCCACAACCCCGAACTGGCTATCGGAGCCGTGGCAAGCGACGGCACGCTGCTCATCGACCACCAATTGGTGAGGAGGCTCGACGTGTCGCAAGACTATGTCGAGCAGGAATCAGACAGACAGAAGCAAGAGATCCTCAGGCGACTGGCCGAGTACCGAGGAGAAGGGCCAAGCCCCGAACTGGCAGGCAAAGTAGTCATCCTCGTCGACGATGGAGTGGCAACCGGCGCGACTACCCTCGCCACTATCAAAGCTATCAAGAGCCAAGAGCCAGCCAAGCTGATCCTCGCAGTTCCAGTCGGACCTCGGGACAGTATCGAGAGTCTGCGACAGGAGGTCGATGAGCTAGTCTGTCTACACTCTCCTGAGGTCTTCTGGGCGGTGGGAGCATTCTACAACGTCTTCGATCAGACATCGGATGAAGAAGTAAAGACCCTCCTCGACATCAATCGCGAGAAGGACAGCTAGGGGTCGCCGCTGTTTCGGACTTGCTCCCGGGCAACTGTCACCCCGCCTTCGAGCGCTGCCTCGAACCTGACTCGCGCCATCGCGTACCCTTAATACGGTCCGTCTCCCCTCCAGCGCCATCGATCCTCAAGGGCGTGAGTCGCCGTCCGTAGTGATAGTTGAAGTGAAGTCGCCAGCGCAGCGAAGACTGGCCCACGCCACGTCGTTCCGAGGGGGCGCAGCTCTCCCGCAGCCACCGGGGAAGCTCCTATGCAGGTGAGCGGGTCAGGAGAGTACGGCTGGCTTTGCCGGCGATTCCCCAGTCGCAGAAGTCCACCCCGCGATCACAGCCAGGTCGGGAGCAGGCGAGATCGGCAGGGTCTCAGTATAAGTCCCCGCTCCCGCAACCCGAGGTAGCGGATCGCCCTCAAGGGACCCTCCGCGTGGCGTGACACCGGCGATCCTCGCCAAGACTAGGCGCCATGCGTCCATCCTCTGTCGCTGGTCGCTCGGATTCCCATTCGGCTCATTACACCACCACCATGCGACGTGGTAAGTAGGTACTTTCTTCCTATTGCCATGCACATAGAATGCCTGTAGACTGGAGGCAAACCGCAAGAATACACAAAATGCCAACAACGCTAACTCGCCTCAGGTGGCGAGGCGAGTAGGAGACGGTATGAGAAGGCAGAGGTTCCTCACCACCGGCGATATCGCCAGCTACTGCGAAGTCACCAGCGCAGCGGTCCTCAAATGGATCGACTCCGGGAAGCTGCCAGTCTTCACGACACCGGGCGGACACTACCGCATCCTGCGCACCGATTTCCGCGACTTCCTTCTGTACCACGGCATGTTCATAGATGAAGGCTTCTTTGGCAAGGGCCGCGGCAGAAAGCGCGTACTCATCGTGGACGACGAACCAACCGTGGTCACGTTCATCGAAGGTGCATTACTGCTGGAAGGCAAGTACGAACTGGCTACAGCCGGAGATGGCTTCGACGCCGGACAGCAAGTTATAACCTTCAACCCCGATCTGATCATCCTAGACATCATGTTGCCCGGCATGGATGGCTTCGAGGTCTGTCGAAGAGTGAAGACCGACGCGGCAACCCAGCATATCAAGATCCTGGCTGTCACAGGATTCGCCACTGAAGAGAACGTCCGGAGGATCCTCCACACCGGCGCCGATGACTACCTGGCAAAGCCGCTGAAGCTGCAAGACCTGCAAGAGAAGGTCGCAGAGCTGCTCGGGAGCTAGGGCTGAAGCCATCTGCGGGCAGTGCCCGGCACCATGCGGGAGAATGAACCGCTTGTCTCGATCATCCAGTTTGCAGAGACTTGAACATAGACCCTCACAGAACCGAGGTGAGTTCGATCAACTGGCCAGAAATCGGATGCGTCATCCCTACGGTCCCACCTGACATGCTACGGAAGCACAAGATCCAGATCGACGAGCATCTCAGCCGATTCAGAGATTCGTGGCTGCTGAAGCAGGAAGCTCTCAGTGAGAGTTGCGTGGGCAACCCCTCGGCGTAATTCTCTCTGGAGGAACGCGCAGGTGAAAAACCCTGGCATCAAAAGAGAACGAGCGCTCAACGCGAAGACCGACCTCATGACAGACCTTGAACCGCTGAGCAGCGTGGTCTCCTCCCTCAGCGGCATCCTCGATCTGGACAAGCTGCTGATCACTGGCCTCGACAAAGCAGTGGAGTTGCTCAGCGCCGAGAAGGGTGCGATACACCTCCTCAACGAGAACGGCCAGGAACTGGCGCTCCACACTCATCGGGGACTGTCGGCAGAGTATGTGAGAACCTACCCGCGACTCAAGGTGGGAGAGCAGGCGCCGGGCAAAGTGGTCGACATCAGGCGCCCGATCCTGGTTGACGCTTCCCAGGGCAATACCGGGGCCCCACCCGTCATGGGAGGAGAGGAGTTCCAGTCGCTCGTTTGCGCGCCGCTGCTGTCCAAAGCAGGCGTTCTAGGCACAGTGACCTTGCTTGATGACGGACCTGAACCCTTTGGACCCGCTGACCTTCAACTTCTGGACTTCATCGCACGCCACTTGGCGGTAGGAGTGGGCAGCGCCAGACTATTCGCAGAGAAGGAGCGCCGGGTCAACGACTTGGCGGTGTTGAACGAGATCGCTCAGGCCATCGGCTCAACGCTGGATCCGATCCAGGTACTGAAAGTAGTGGCCCAGAAGACAGCCCAGACGTGCATGGCCGAGCGATGCAGCATCCTGCTGCTCGATAGGGACAACAGTACACTGCTTCCCATGATGTCGCAGTTCGCCTCGGGATCCACTGACAGCGAGCAGTGGGAGGCCTTCAAGAACAGCCTCACCGCCGACAAGGTAGACGATATTCCCGTCATCGTTGACGTCGTAAGACAAGGGAAAACGATCGTCCTCGACGCCGAGTCCGTCTCTCGCCTGCCACGGATGTGGATCGAGCCTTTCAACGTCAAGAGCCTCCTCCTAGTTCCCCTCGCCACCAGAGAAGAGATCATCGGTCTCTTGGCCCTGGACTACACAACAGAGGCGCGCCGATTCTCGAGCTGGCAAGTGGAACTGGCCACGACAATAGGCAACCAAGTGGCCATGGCTATCGAGAACGCCCGCCTGTACGCGCGGCAGAAACGTCGCGCAGTCCAGTTGGGTGTGATCAACCAGGTCGGACGACGGGCTACCTCGAGCCTCAACCTGGACGAACTGCTCCAAGAGACAGCAGTCGCCATCCAGGAAGCCTTCGATTACCACTTCGTGTCCATACTCGTCACAGACGACGATAAGGACGAGGTAGTTCAGTTGGCGGACGTCGGTCGCGACAGCTACATGCATGTGCCTGGATATCGTCAGAGCATCCACGAAGGCCTCATTGGCTGGGCGGTCAGGGAAGGGAAGCCTCTCGTCGTCAACGATGTGGCACAGGATCCCCGGTATACGGAGGGCTTCCCAGACAAACCCTTCACCAAATCGGAACTTGTGGTCCCCATCCAGATCGGTGCTCAAGTGGTCGCTGCGCTCGACGTCAACTCAGCGCAACTGAACGCTTTCGACCACTCAGACTTGATGTCCCTGCAAGCCATCGCGGACCAACTCAGCGTCTCCATGCGGAACGCCCGGCTCTATGAGGAGATCAAGTCACACCTGGCCGACCTCGAGGTGATGAACAGGCAGTTGGTCGCGATCCAGCAAACAGGTGCCTCGCTGGTGCGCACCCTGAACCTGAACAAGGTTCTCCAGAGCATCGCAGATAGCGTGGTCCAGGGCTTGGGCTATCTGGTGGCCGCCATCGGCGTCGTGGAGCCAGAGACGATGATGGTAGAACAGCTCACGGTCAGTGGGCTCAGCACGTCCCAACTCCAGCACATCGAAGGTCTGGCTGGTGTGGAGTTGCCAGGGTTACGGCTACCAGTGGATCCTGAGAGTGGGGTCGTGGCAGTGGCACTATCCGAGGGTCGGATCTTGACCACAGATCGGCTGGCCGAGTTGTTCAAATCAATCAGCGATGAGAGTGAGGCCATCGCGCTCCAGGAGATGCTCGACTTGGGGACCATTGTCACCGTACCTCTGATGCTCGACCACCGCCCTTTGGGTGCTCTTTGCGCTGCCACAAGTCGCTCAAGAGGAGTTGGTGACGAAGAACTGGCTTCTCTGGGAGCACTGGCCAGTCAGGCGACGCTCGCCATCGAGAACGCACAGCTGTACCAGAGGACCCGGGCGAGACTGGACGAACTCTCCGCCCTGCACGAGATATCCGTGGCCGCCACCTCCACGCTTGATCTCCAGGAGATCTTGGACCGCATAGTTGGAGCCCTGCACAACACAATGGGCTTCTCAAACCTGGCAGTGATGCTCATTGACGAGGAGGAGAATAAGCTGAAGATAACGGCCGGCGTGGGGTACGAGCCAGACCTCGTGGAGAGAGTCGAGCCCACGCTGGGAGAGGGCATCACCGGTTGGGTCGCCCTCGCCGGACTGCCGCAGAACGTCCCGGACGTATCACTGGACCCTCGCTACATCATGGCTGAGGAGAGCATACGCTCCGAAGCGTGCGTGCCGCTGGCCGTGGGCAACATGGTCATCGGTGTTCTGAACGTGGAGAGCGATCAAGTCGCAGCTTTTTCCGGTGACACCGTGCGCTTCCTGTCCACGCTGGCTGGTCAAGTAGCAGTCGTCATCGAGAATGCGCGGCTGTTCCAGAAGGCAGCGGCGGGTGAGAAGGACTGGGAAGACACGTTCAAAGCCATAACGGACGGCATAGCCATCTACGACGAGGAGTTCAGAATACTCAGGGCGAATCCGGCCATGGCGGGAATACTAGAGAGACCCCTGGAAGAGCTGATCGGCAGGCGCTGTTTCGAGATCTTCTCCTATTGCGAGGGCCCCACTAGTCCCTCATGTCCGCACCGTCAGGCGATGCGAACCAGGGAGCCGACGTCGATCGAGATGGAGGAGCCAGAGCTGAGAAAGACCCTGCACGTCTTCAGCTTCCCCATCTTCGACACCGAAGGCGATTTCAAGGGCACGGTGCACACTGTCAGAGATATCACGAAAGACAAGGCTTTGCGGTCGCAGCTCCTGCAGACCGAGAAGCTGGCCGCCATAGGGGAGCTGGTCTCGGGCGTCGCCCACGAACTGAACAACCCCTTGACCTCGGTCATGGGCTATGCGCAACTGCTCCAGGCTGCTGACGTCAGCCCCGAGATAAGGGAAGATCTGCAGACCATATGTCAGGAAGCTCAGCGCAGTGCTCGAATCATCGAGAACCTCCTGACCTTTGCTCGCAAGGAGACTGCCGAGAAGAGATACGCAGATATCAACCACGTATTGAGAGCTACTCTGGAACTCAGATCGTACCAGTTCAAGGTTGACAATGTACAGCTGGTAAAGGAACTCGACGAGCACCTACCATGGACCATGGTGGCCCCGCAGCAACTACAGCAGGTATTCCTCAACCTCTTGAACAACGCCCACCAGGCCATGATGGAGTCACCGCGCCCACGGCGCCTGGTCGTCAGGTCCGAAACGGACGACAAAGTCATCCGTATCAAGGTCATTGACAATGGCCCCGGAATCCCGCAAGATGCACTGGGCAAGATCTTCGATCCGTTCTTCACCACCAAGGACGTTGGCCAGGGCACTGGCCTGGGGCTGTCCATCGCGTTTGGTATCGTCCAGGAGCACGGGGGGAGAATATGGGCCGAGAGCCAGCCCGAGAAGGGTTCGGTCTTCACCATCGAGTTGCCTATCGTCGCGCATCCCCTTGATACTCCAGGACAGTCATCACAGCCGGAAGCTGCGCCCGCCCAACCCGCCAGGAGAATCCTCCTCATAGACGACGAGGAGGAAATCCTGGAGGTGATCGCGCGCATCCTCGAGCGTGCGGGCCACCGGACAGTGGCCCTCGACTCGGCCGAAAAGGCACTGGCGCAGCTGGAGAATGGGGAGTTCGACATCATCATCTGCGATGTGAGGATGCCTGGCCTCGGGGGCCAGGGGTTCTATCGGAAGGTCCTGAGGTCGCATCCGGAGCTGGCAAAGCGCATCATCTTCACCACAGGTGATACCCTCAGCACCGACACGCGCGGATTCCTCGAAAGCGCAGATGCCCCGCACGTAGCCAAACCCTTCATGATCGAGGATCTCCAGCGGGCCATCGAGGACCTTGTCGGAGAGTAATCAGGCTGTCGATTGGGAATCGCGACGGGACGAAGGGCCGCGAGCCAGCCCAATCGGGCGGAGCGATGCACCTGGATGAATCCCGCCCGCGCGGTGCGCCGGACATTTTCCAGGCGGCCCATCCTTAGATAACCCCATCAGAAGACGATTCGCCGTAGTCGTCCGCGCGCTCATTCGTTGGCCTCAGGGAGCACCTGTCTCAGCGACGAGGGCACTACCCCATCCCCTTTGATCAAGGTGCGCACAGGTCGTGGCGGAAGGCCAGTCGTCTCTACAAAGTTGCCTCTCCGCCGAAGGAGAAGGGTAGGCGAGAGTACTCGAGGTTGCCCTGAGGAGAAAGGGCTCAGGCCATCAGTCCGAGATTGTTTAGACTGCGCTGACCACCGGATTGCCACCCGTCACGCACAGTCGCTGCACGCCACCCTGTTGCTCGCTCCACATCGGGCATCCCCGCGGCATACGGTCCGCACCAGCTCTTGCATGCGAGCAGAAGGAAGACTAGCTAAGACAAATGTAATCTGCTATGATTGCTAGTTGTTGTAGCGCGCCCGGAGCAGGTGCGTCGTTCATAGGGATCAGTAGCCCGAATCGCAGACAGGAGGTGCCAGAGCATGACAGAAGTGGTCATCGTGAGTGGGGCAAGGACGGCCATAGGAACTTTCGGTGGTTCGCTGAAATACGTCCCAGTAGTGGAACTCGGGGCCCTGGTCATCAAAGAAGCCCTCAAGAACGCGGGTTTGCGGCCCGCGCCCAGCAAGGAGCTCCTCCAGCACGCACCCGACGCCCTGGCGGGCGCTGGGATGACCGATCTCGAACAGCAGCACTACGATTGGGACCAATCACTCCAGGAAGCCCAGATCGACGAAGTCATCATGGGACACGTGATTCAAGCGGGTCAGGGGCAGAACACGGCCAGACAAGCCATGATGAGTGCTGGCGTCTCCAAGGAGACCAACGCATTCACAGTGAACAAGGTGTGCGGGTCGGGTTTGAAGGCCATCACACTGGGAGCACAATCCATCCAGCTCGGTCAGGCAGATATCGTCGTGGCCGGCGGCATGGAGAACATGAGCCAGGCTCCATACGGTCTCCCCAAGGCTAGATGGGGCTATCGCATGGACGTGACTGGCGCCGGGGTAACTACAGACCTCATGGTCCACGATGGGCTGTGGGAGATATTCTACGGCTATCACATGGGGCTCACCGCGGAGAACATCGCTGAGAAGTACGAGATCAGCCGGGAAGAGCAAGACGAGCTCGGGCTGATCAGCCATCAGCGTGCCCGCAAGGCCATCGCCGACGGCATCTTTGCAGAGGAAATCGTGCCGGTAGTCATACCTCAGAGGAAGGGCGATCCAGTGGTATTCGAAACCGACGAGCGGCCCATGGATACCAGCCTGGAGAAGATGGCCAGACTCAGACCCGCCTTCAAGAAGGACGGCACCGTCACGGCCGGCAACTCCTCCGGAATCAACGATGCTGCGGCAGCCGTAGTCCTCATGTCGCGCGAGAAAGCAGATCAGCTAAGCATCGAACCTGTCGTCAGCATCAACTCCTACGCCTCCGGCGCCGTTGACCCTGCCTACATGGGGCTGGGTGTGGTACCAAGTGTGAGAAAGGCACTGGAGAAAGCGGGACTATCAGTCGAGGACCTCGACGTCATTGAGTTGAACGAGGCCTTCGCGGCCCAGGCCATAGCCTGCATGCGCGAACTCGGCTTCAGTCTCGATAACACCAACGTTCAGGGCAGCGGGATCTCCCTTGGGCACCCCATAGGGTGCACAGGCGCTCGACTCGTGGTCACGATTATGCATGAGATGCAGCGTAAAGATCACGGCCTGGGGTTGGTGACCATGTGCATCGGCGGGGGTCAAGGTATGGCCGCCGTGCTGAGCAGATAGAGGGTGCCTGCTGGTTGACGACGCCGCGTCGGCTTGCGTTCGAACCTAGAGGTGAGAGATGACAACATACACAGAGGTAGTCATCATCAGCGCAGCGAGAACCGCGATTGGTCGTTTCGGGGGGACCTTGTCAGCCCTTCCCGCAGTCGAACTGGGCGGTACAGCCATCAGAGCCGCCGTTCAGAGAGCGGGCGTCGACCCGATCACGATCGACGAGGTGCTGGTCGGACAGGTGATTCAGGCTGGGTGCGGTCAGGCACCCGCGCGTCAGGCAGCGCTCAAAGCTGGCCTCCCTCCGTCCGTCGGAGCCACGACGGTGAACAAGGTTTGTGGCTCCAGCTTGAAGACGATCGCCATGGGGGCCAATGCCATCGCCGCCGGTGCTGCCGAGATTGTTGTGGCAGCAGGTATGGAGAGTATGAACATGGGGCCACACCTGCTCCCGAACGCGCGCACCGGCTATCGTCTGGGGAACGCCGAACTCGTGGATGCCACGGTTCATGATGGCCTGTGGTGCCCGGTCGAGAACTGGCACATGGGCAATGCGGCTGAACTCATTGCCGATGCGATGAGCATCTCCCGCGCGGAAATGGATGAGTTTGCAGTGCGGAGTCATCAGAAGACCATCATCGCCATCCACGAGGGGAAGTTCAAAGACGAGATTGTCCCCATCACGGTCCCGCAAAGAAGAGGAGATCCTATCGTCTTCGATACCGATGAGAACCCACGTGCCGATACCAGCATCGAGGCCTTGGCGAAGCTTCCACCGGTGTTCAAGAAAGACGGCAAGTGCACCGCGGGCAACTCGTCGGCGATCACCGACGGCGCAGCGGCCGTCGTCCTCACCAGCGCCAAGAAGGCCAGCGAACTTGGCATTGAGCCTCTGGCCCGCATCACCGGATTTGCCCAGGCCGCGGTCGAACCCAAGTGGGTCTTTTTCGCCCCTGTGCATGCCGTGGAGAAGCTCATGGCCAGCACGGGCCACGCGATCCAGGACTTCGACCTCGTGGAGATAAACGAGGCTTTTGCATCTCAGACCATCGCCGACGTGAGGAAACTAGGGCTGGACTGGGACAAGCTCAACGTCAACGGCGGCGCGACTGCCCTTGGGCACCCCATCGGGTGCAGCGGCGCTCGTCTCGTCGTCACACTCATCCACGCCATGAAGGATCGCGGTGCGAGCCTGGGACTGGCATCCCTCTGCCTGGGAGGCGGAGAGGCAGTGGCTATGAGCATAGAGATGTGATCTTCGCCACTTCACCCACGGCGCAGCGACTCATATTTCAGCAAAGACGCATCGGTTCCCGCCGGAGACATCCTTGCCCGAGTGGGGTGCGGTGTCTGACCAGCGCCATGACGTGGTGAGCAGCATTTGCGACGGAGCTAGCGACAGATGATCCTGAAAGACAGGGTCGCCATCGTGACCGGGGCCGGACAGGGCATCGGACAGGCAATCGCCCTCAAGCTGGCAGAGAAGGGCGCCCAGGTGGTCGTGTCCGACTTGAGTGAGAAGACCGCCCTCCAGACAGCCAGACAGATAGAGGCCGCAGGCCACAGGTCCAAGGGGGTACAGACCGACGTTGCTGATCCCGGTGCGGTCCTCCGTCTGGTGGAAATCACCGTGGAGGAGTTCGGCAGAATAGACATCCTGGTCAACAACGCTGGTATTGCCCGCAGCGCCACGCTGCTCAAACTGAGCGAAGAAGCCTGGGACGAAGTGCTGGATGTGAATCTCAAGAGCGTCTTCAGGACTACTCGGGCAGCCGCGCGCCAAATGATAGCCGCCAAGTACGGGAGAATCGTCAACATCTCCTCCATCTATGGGCGGACCGGCACGATAGGCGATTCGAACTACGCCGCCTCTAAGGCGGGAATGATCGGTTTCACCAAGAGTACAGCCCGAGAACTGGCCCGATACAACATCACCGTTAACGCCATACTGCCAGGAATGATCGACACGCCACTTCTGCAGGGTATACCGGACAAGTATTTGCAGCCGATGATCGAGGAGATACCCCTTCAGCGTGCGGGAACGCCGGAGGACATCGCCTACGTCGCAGCGTTCCTGGCCTCAGATGAGGCCAGCTACATCACCGGCGCCACGATCGAGGTGACTGGCGGATGGAGGATGTGAGCACAGCATCGCTGGGCAAGGAGGCCATCGTGACCTCAGACCGTCCAGGGTACGTCCGCACTCAGAACGTGGTACGCAAGCAGAAAGAGGCGCCTCCCTGACGGTACGCACAAACGAGACGTTGCCGAAGGGGATGAGATTGGGAGTGGACTTACCGACGATTACGAACTCTTTCAAGACCGACAGCTCTCTGTTCAGAGGCGGAACTCTGGTTCAGGGGTGCAATAGCGCGGGTTTCCAGTGCGCTCGCTCCTCGGACTCACGAAGACAGCGGGGCATCCAGGCCACTGAGACTGGAGAACATCCTACAGCAACTAGCAGGAGTCATCAGCATGGACTTCAACTTGACTGACGAACAGCGCATGATACAGGAACTCGCAAGGGACTTCGCCACTGAGGTCCTGGCCCCCGCCGCACCCATCATGGATCAGACCGAGGAGTATCCCTTCGACAACTGTCGTAAGATGGGGGAGCTGGGCCTGATGGGTATCGAGATCCCGGAGAAGGATGGTGGCACAGGGGCCGACACAGTCAGCTACGTCGTGGCCCTCGAGGAGGTATCGAAGGCGTGTGCGGCGACGGGCACGATCATGTCCGTCAATAACTCGCTGGTCTGCCATGGGTTGGTCAAGTACGCCACGCCGGAGCAACGAGAGACGTACCTGCGACCCGCGGCGGCTTTCGAACGCATTGGCGCCTTCTGTCTTTCGGAACCGCAGGCTGGCTCCGATGCAACCAGTCAGCGCACCAGGGCCATGAGGGATGGAGATTACTATATTGTCAACGGCGCCAAGAACTTCATCAGCAGCGGCGGTGTGGCGGATTTTCACGTCGTCTTCGGCGTCACTGACCCAGATGCCAAGCCCAAACACCACGGCATCAGCTGCCTGCTCATAGATGCCGACTCTCCCGGCTTCTCTGCCGGGAAACCCGAGGAAAAGCTCGGCATCCGTGCGGCGAACACCGCGGCGCTCTCCTTCGAGGATTGCCGGGTGCCTGTCTCCAACCGGCTTGGCGACGAGGGGCAAGGATTCAGGATAGCCATGGAAGTCCTCGACGCAGGGAGGATTGGCATCGCTGCTCAGGCCCTGGGCATTGCTCAGGCTTCCATCGATGCCTCCCGGGACTACGCGCTGGAGCGGGAGCAGTTTGGCAAACCACTGGCCCGCCACCAGGCGATCCAGTTCATGCTCGCGGACATGGGCACCAGGACTGAGGCCGCACGGCTTCTGACTCTGAAGGCAGCAGTCAAGAAGCAGCGGAAGGAGCGGTACGGTCTGGAAGCAGCCATGGCCAAGCTGTACGCTTCGGAGACAGCCATGTGGGTCGCCCACAAGGCAGTACAGATCCACGGGGGCTATGGATACGTGAGAGAGTACAACGTGGAACGGTACTTCCGAGACGCCAAAGTCACCGAGATCTATGAAGGCACCTCGGAAATCCAGCGCATGATCATCGCCAAAGAGATGATGAGAGACTGATCCCACGCCGACCCTAGACCAGCGACCAGGAGTGACCCATGAGTATGGACCCCAAGACCCGCAAACTTCGAGAACTCAGACGGCAAGCAGAGTTGGCCGGTGGGCAAGATCGCATAGATGCGCATCATGCCAAGGGCAAGCTGACTGCTCGCGAGCGGATCCATCTGCTCGTGGACCCCGGCTCCTTTCGCGAGCTAGACATGTTCGCAACCCATCGTAGCACGGGCTTTGGGCTCGAGGACAAGAGATACCTCAGCGACAGCGTGGTGACCGGCTGGGGCACCATCGACGGTCGCCTGGCATACGTGTTCTCGCAGGATTTCACCGTGTTCGGGGGTTCGCTGGGAGAGGTGCACGCCGAGAAGATCTGCAAGATCATGGACCTCGCGGCGAAGAACGGCGCTCCCGTGATTGGGCTGAATGATTCTGGCGGAGCGCGAATCCAGGAAGGAGTGGTCTCCCTGGGCGCCTATGCCGACATTTTCCTCCGCAACACCCTCTCGTCGGGAGTCATACCTCAGATCTCTGCCATCATGGGGCCGTGCGCCGGTGGAGCTGTCTACTCACCAGCCCTCACCGACTTCGTGATCATGGTGGAGGAAAGCAGCTACATGTTCATCACCGGCCCCGGCGTGATCAAGACCGTGACTCGTGAGGAGGTCACTTTCGAGGAACTGGGCGGCGCCAGGGCTCATAACAGCGTCAGCGGAGTTGCGCACTTTGCCGCCCAAGATGAAGAGGACTGCATGTTCGTCATCCGCAAGCTCCTCAGCTACATGCCGCAAAACAACATGGAAGACCCACCGCTCATCCAGACATCGGATGATCCCCACCGCATGGACAAAGAACTGGACACCATCGTCCCCGACAGCCCCACCAAGCCATATGACATGAAGGAGATCATCCATCGCGTGGTGGATGACGGGGAATTCCTGGAGGTACAAGAGCACTGGGCTCAGAACATCATCATCGGATTCGCTCGACTGGATGGGCGTTCAGTAGGCATCGTGGCCCAGCAGCCAGCTGTGCTCGCCGGCGTTCTTGACATCAACGCCTCCGACAAGGCCGCTCGCTTCGTGCGCTTCTGCGACTGCTTCAACATCCCCATCATCACCTTCGTCGACGTACCCGGCTTTCTGCCAGGGGTCTCCCAGGAGCACGGAGGAATCATACGTCACGGAGCGAAGCTGCTGTATGCATACTGCGAGGCCACGGTTCCCAAGGTCACCATCATCACCCGAAAGGCCTACGGGGGCGCCTACGTGGTCATGAGCTCCAAGCACATCCGTGGCGACATCAGCTACGCCTGGCCCAGCGCCGAAATAGCCGTCATGGGAACCGACGGAGCCGTGAACATCATCTTCCGAAAGGAGATTGCCCAAGCCGAAGACCCGGAGACGGAAAGGGATAGGCTGGGACAGGAATACCGAGAGCAGGTTGCACACCCCTACGTCGCCGCTTCCCGCGGCTACATCGACGACATCATCGAGCCTCGAGAAACGCGGCCCCGGCTGATCGAGGCCTTGGCGACGCTCCAGAACAAGCGAGACCGCAACCCTGCGAAGAAGCACGGGAACATCCCGCTATAGCTTGCCAACGAAGAACTCAGGATTGGGCTAGACGAACGACATGACAGACTACACCATCATCTTCGACGGGGGAAGCCGAGGAAACCCCGGCCAGGGATACGGCAGCTACGCGTTGAGAAGAAACAGTGACGGCAAGCTGAGAAAACACCGCCTGCGTTTCGGCGACCAGGTGACCTCTAACCAGGCGGAGTACCAGACCCTCGTCGCTGCCTTGGAAGACCTCCTCGGCACCATACAGAAAGCTGGCCGGTCTCCCCACGATTTCTCCGTAGAGATCAGGGGCGATAGCAAGCTGATCATGCACCAGCTGGACGGCACCTGGAAGACCAAGAGCCTAAACTTGATGCCACTGCGAGACAGGGCCGAAGAATTGATGGCCCACCTGGGCTCGGCGGAGCTGACCTGGCAAAGACGAGACGAGAGTGTGAAGATCCTCGGGCACTGAGCGGGGGCGCTGCTCTCCGCAGGGCCGAAGCCAGACCTCGGCCGTGAATCGGGCCAGCAGCCTCAAATCAACCGCCGAAGCCCCCGTATTCCCTCACATCTCTGCGAAGATGCGGATGAACTCGCCGGTGAACTTGATCGAGCGGAAGTAGTCCTCGAGGCTTATGTTCTCGTTGGGGGCATGGATCCTCGACTGGGCATGGCCCACACCCACGCCGGACACGGCAGGAATCCCCAGCGCCATACTCAGGGGATACATGGGGCCGCTTCCTGCCATCGACGGATAGACCACCGGTTCCTGTCCGTAGACTATCGAGGCAGCCTTGGCAGCGGCCAGCGCCACGGGAGTGTCGAAGGAGGACTTGGCGGGGTGCTCACCCGACATGGTAGCGATTTCCACGTCATCGAACCCACGGCGATCCAAGTGACTGCGCAACAAATCCAAGACCAGGTCTGGCTCGAGATTGGGCACCAGCCGGAAATCTAGCTTCACCCTGGCCTCATTGGGGAGTACCGTCTTGGAGCCCTCTCCCGTGTAGCCAGCCACCATGCCGCAAATGGTGCAGGTGGGGGAATAGAGCAGCCGCCGGATCGCCTTTGTGCCCTTGACCCCGCCCAGCAACTCAGGCAGGCCCAGATCCTCCATCATCTCCCCGTCGTTGAAGGGGATCCTCTTCAGGAGTTCCGACTCCTCTGCTGGGGGTTCAGCCACGTGCTCCATCAAGCCATCCAGGGTGAGCCGATCATTCGCGTCCTTCAGAGTATTCAGGGCCCACACCAGCCTCCAGGCAGGATTGGGCACCAGGGGTGCCCATGAGGAATGGATGTCTCGCGAAGCCCCTCTCGCTCGCAGTTCAACGTACAGGATACCCTTCAGACCGAGGTACAACTCGGGGCGTCCTGACGTGTCAACCCTTGCGCCTTCCCACAGGCAGCCATCGGCGCCCAGCAGGAGCTCCTTGTTTTCGTCCACGAACTGTGTCAGATGGGGGCTGCCGATCTCTTCCTCGCCCTCGAACACAAACTTGATCTTCAGAGGCAAGCTGCCCAACTTTGCCTGGTAGCCCTCGATGGCCTGAAGCCGCGAGACGAGGTCCCCTTTGTTGTCCGCCACCCCCCTGCAGTACAGAAAGCCATCGCGGATCTCCGGAGAGAAGGGCTGCGACTTCCACTCGTCAAGAGGCTCCGGAGGCTGGACGTCGTAGTGATCGTAGATGACCAGTGTCTTCTTCCCCTGCCCTATCTCCCCATACACCACCGGTGGCGCACCGGTCACCTCGATCAGACGAGCATCAGCCCCGATGCCCCTCAGCATGTCCAGGACCATGCAGGCCGTCTCCGTCGTACCCACTCCCTGAGCGGCGATGCTCGGCTGGCTGCAGAGCTTCTTCAACTCCTCGATGAAGCGATCCGCTTCCTCATCCACATAGGCGTAGAAGCCTTCCACCGCTCCCTCCTGGGACGGGATTACTCGCACACAGCGCCTCTGCCGGGCGCGCAAGGGCGATTCGAAATATGCCGCGGCCGGCGTAGACTAGCCCGCTACCGGGCTCAAAAGACTGATAACAGCCATCATCAGGGTCAACACTACCAGCAGGATGCACCCGGCGAAGACACCTTCTGCAACCGCCTGGCCTCTCGTCTTCTGCTCGCTTCTAAAATAGGTCATCAGCAGGACGAAGGCCAAGGGCATGAAGAATTGAAACGCCACACCGATCAGCGGCAGTTGATGCAGCCCCAGGCCGACTGCCATCGAGCTGAGGACGACCACGACCACCCCCAGGGCCACGTTCTGACTAACGATGGTCCAGTTCATCCCAGACCGTCTAGCTTTGGGCTTCTTTGGCATCTCTTCACTCCTCCCGACTGGTGGCCACGATCGTTGGCCGGAGAAGACGGGCTATGGTATATTCTCATCTAAACCAGGGGTTGAACTGCTTTTCGCGCCCGATGGTGGTCGGAGGACCGTGACCGGTGTAGGCAGTGGTGTCATCGGGCAAGCTTAAGAGGCGGGTCTTGATGGTGTGCATCAAGGTCTCCCAACTCCCTCCGGGAAGGTCCACTCGGCCAACGCCGTCGGCAAAGAGAGTATCGCCGCAGAAGACGACACCGTCGCCCACGAGAGAAATGCCGCCCAGGCTGTGCCCTGGTGTGTGGACGACCTGCAAGCGTTCGCTTCCGAAGGCGATCTCGTCTCCCTCCTCCAGCAGCACGTCGGCGGCTGGACCGGGTGACTGGACGCCCAACATGCGCGCGTAATCCCCCTGATCGGAGATCAGCCACTCTGCATCATCCTTATGGATGGCTAGCTGTGCACCTGTGGCCTCCCTGACCGGGCGGTTCGCCGCGATGTGGTCAATATGACCGTGAGTGTTGACGATGTACTTGATGCTCAGACCCATTTCTTCGGCGCGATCAAGGATCAGGGGGCCATCGCCCCCGGGATCAATGACGATACCCTCCTTGGTGTCTTCGCTCGCCACCAGATAGCAGTTGCACTGTAGCATCCCGACTACCATTCTCTCGATCAACATCTGTTCATCCTTTGTCTTGGTTGTGACCGTGTCATTCTATGCCCGCGCCCATGCTTTGTCAAACCTGACGTGATCCGGGAAGGAGGATTGTGCCTTGCGTTTGTCCAACCTCTTCGGCAGCACATTACGGGAGATACCGGCGGAAGCTCAGATGACGAGCCACCAACTGCTGCTCCGTGCGGGGATGATCCGCCAGGTGGCCACGGGCATCTACGCCTACCTACCACTGGGATGGAGGGTTCTGCACAAGATCGAAGACATCTTGCGGGATGAGATGAACGCCGTCGGTGGGCAAGAGATGCGCATGCCATCCGCGCAGCCTGCCGAACTCTGGCAGGAAACCGGTCGGTACTCCGAAGCTGGGCCAGTGCTGGCTAGCTTTCGTGACAGGGCGCAGCGAGAGCTGGTGCTCGGCATAACCCACGAGGAAGTCGTGACCTATCTGGCCCGACGCGAGATTCACTCCTACCGTCAGCTGCCTTTCGTGGTCTATCAGATACAGACCAAGTTCCGCGACGAACCTCGCTCGAGAGGCGGACTCATTCGGGCACGCGAATTCACCATGAAAGACGCCTACAGCTTCCACGTAGACCAGGCTGATCTGGATGGCTACTATCCGCGGATGTACCGGGCATACGAGAGCAGCTTCCGCCGGTGCGGGGTCGAAGCCGTAGCTGTGGAAGCGAATCCAGGTCTGATGGGAGGGGCTGCCTCCCACGAGTTCATGGCCCTCAATGATGGGGGCGAGGACACCTTGATTCTGTGCGATCAGTGCGGCTACGCTGCCAATGCCGAGAGTGCGGTGACCAGGAGAGAAGAGAAACCCGGGGACTCGGAGCGCCCCCTGGAAGAGGTCGCGACACCAGGAACGACGACCATTGAGGACGTGGCAAGCTTTCTGGGCATCACACCGCGGCAAACGCTCAAGGCCATCTTCTACGTGGCAGAAGGAAAACTCGCCTTCGTGGTCATACGCGGCGACCTGGAGGTAAACGAGACCAAGCTGGCTAGCCTGCTCAAGGTATCAGACCTGAGGCTGGCCGAGCAGCAGGAGGTGGAGGAAGCGGGCATCGTGGCGGGCTACGCTTCGCCCATCGATCAGGCTGGCAAGGTCAAGGTTGTCGCCGACGAGTCCGTCAACTGGGGCAGCAACTTCGTTGCAGGGGCCAACAAGGCAGGATATCACTTGTGTAACGTCAACCATCCCCGAGACTTCGAGGTCGATGTGCTGGGGGACATCGCCGCCGTGCAGGATGGCGATCCGTGTCTGCGCTGCGGGGGCAGGCTGCAGGCGGCAAGAGGGATCGAACTAGGGCACATCTTCAAGCTCGGCACCAGGTACAGCGAACTGATGGGAGCGACCTTCTTGGACAAAGCGGGTCAGACCAGGCCGCTGGTGATGGGCTGCTACGGTATAGGCATTGGACGGCTGATGGCTGCCGTCGTGGAGCAGTGTCACGACGATCACGGCATCGTCTGGCCGCTATCGGTGGCCCCCTACCACTTCCACCTGATCGTCCTGGGAGACGAAGCGAAGATCGTGGACACCGCAGAGTCCCTGTATCACAGCTTGCAGAGCAAAGGATGCGAGATCCTGTACGACGACAGGAACGAGAGCGCCGGTGTCAAGTTCAACGACGCTGACCTCATCGGCATACCCTTTCGACTCACGGTGGGCTCTCGCAGCTTGAGGGCAGGTGGCGTAGAGATCAAGCGCCGTGATGCCGAGGAGGACGAGATCGTTTCCCTCCAAGGGCTCGAGGAGAAGGTACCGGCACTCGTCAGTCGTAGCACCTGACACCCTGGGGCCACCGACGGGCCGACGGCGCCGATTCCTCTGGCAGTCGCAGGATCACGCGTCAGCGGCACTGGCCCTTGAGAAAAGCGGCCCGGGGCATGGCCAAGAATGGCGCGATCTGCCCTTGTTTCTACCTCTGTACCCCTTGCTGGCTCTTGCGGAGATGGGGGAAACGTGGTATAATAGGAACCAAGGAGTCACTCCCCTCGATTCGAAAAGTGGGCATGCCCCACTTTTCTTATTGTGAATACTAGAGGGAGTTCTGAGTCTCCTGAACAGCGACCAGTGCGCGGGTTCACGCGGGGAGCGATGGACCAAAGGACCGATGGAAGATGAAGACCGATTTCATCAGGGCCATAAACCAAGTATGTGCTGAACGCGGGCTTACCGTCGAGGTCGTCCTAGAGGCCCTCGAGCAAGCCTTGGCCTCTGCCTACAAGCGTGATTTCGGCGGTACCCAGTACCTGGATGCCAAGATCGATCCTTCCACGGGCGAAGTCAAGATGCTCACCGGACGGGAAGTCGTAGAGACGGTCGAGGATCCCGAGAATCACGTGAATCTTGAGGAGGCCAAGGAGACCAAGCCGGATGCAGAGCTGGGTGAGATCGTCTATGTGGAGACGACCCCTCCAGACTTTGGCAGGATCGCTGCCCAGACTGCGAAGCAGGTGATCCTCCAGCGCATCAGAGAGGCCGAGCGGGATGCGCTCTACGAATCGTACGTTGGCCGGGAAGGTGAGATCGTCGGCGGCACGGTGCGCAGCATGGACGCCCGAGGCATCGCCGTGAACCTGGGGCGCATCGAGGCCCTCGTTCCTCGCGGCCAGCAAGTGGCGAACGAACGGTACTATGTGAGGCAGAAGCTCCGGGTCCTCATTCTCGAAGTGCACAAGACGAGTCGTGGACCCGAGATCATCGCTTCACGCAGCCATCCCGACATGCTACGTCGCTTGTTGGAGGTGGAGGTCCCAGAGATCTACAACGGCCTGGTCGAGATCAAGGCCATCGCTCGCGAGGCTGGTTCCCGGACGAAGGTAGCCGTGTCTGCCTCCCAGCAAGGCATCGATCCCGTCGGCGCGTGCGTCGGTATGCGGGGTGTCAGGATTCAGAGCATCGTCAGTGAACTCAACGGAGAGAAGATCGACGTGATAGCGTGGAGTCGTGACCCCAGAGAGTTCATCAGCAAGTCCCTCAGCCCCGCTCGACCCCTGGGTGTGGAGCTGGCTGACGACCACGAGATCGGCAGAACGGCCACCGTGATCGTGCCAGACAAGGAGCTATCTCTGGCCATCGGCCGGGAGGGCCAGAACGCGCGTCTGGCCGCCAAGCTGACAGGCTGGCGGATAGACATCATAGGCGCCACGGAGGCGGCTGAGAGGGCTGTGCGCAGAGCCGAACGAGAAGCGATTCGTGCCGCCGCCAGGGCAGAGATCTCGGAGGACATGCCGCTGGAGAAGCTTGGGCTCTCGAAACGCATCCTGAACGCGCTGGACAGCGCAGGGATCACTGAACTGGCTCAGTTGCTCGATGCGATGGAAGAAGGGGATGACACCTTACTCGGAATAAAGGGCTTCGCCGACAAGTCCCTGCAAGAGATAAAGAAGGCCCTCAGAGATCGAGATGTCCTGGGCATCCTCGGCAGGGACGTGAAGCCAGAGAGTGTGGAAGAAACACCTACACCGGAAGAAGCTCCAGAAGAAACAGAGCTGACTGAGGGCGAAGCGGGCGTTGCTGACGAGGGAGTAGAAGATGCCTCCGTGGAACCCAGCGAGGAGGTTCCCAGTCCAGCAGAAGGACCTGAGGAGCCTGCTCCGGCTGCTGCAGAGGAGATTCTCGGAGAAGTGGAACCAGTGGTGGCTGGGACAGAGCCACCTGAGGAACAGGAAGCGGAAACGCAGACGTCGACCGAGCCGGACCAGGAGCCAGAGCCGGACAAGGTCTTGCCCGCCCTCCCCTATGAGGACCAACAATCCACCAAGAAGAAGCGGTCCAAGAAGAGGTTGGTATACGACGAGAGCCTGGGTGAAGTGGTTGCCAGGAAAGTGAGAAAGCCCGGGCGTGACCTCGATGATTGGGAGAAGGATGCTCAGGGCTGGGCGATCGAAGAGAACGAGGTCCAAGACGACGCAGCTTCCGATGAAGACGATGGTCCAGCAGAAGACTAGAAAGAGCCATCGCAAACACGTGCCGCAACGCACCTGTGTCGCATGCCGCCAGGTTCGTGCCGCCCGAGAATTGGCCCGAATCGTGCGCTTGCCTGGTGGAGCTGTGGAACTGGACGAGAAACACAAGAAATCCGGGCGAGGAGCCTACCTGTGCTCCAGCAAAGCGTGCTGGGAGACGGCTCTGAGCAAGAAGCTTCTCGAACACGCTCTGAAAACGGAGATAGAAGACACGGAGAAGGAGGCTTTGTGGCAGCACTGTGGTTCGCTGCCCGCCGCCTCTGCCGAACAGGCCGGGGCTGGGAGCACACCATGACCAAGGGCGCCACGGTCATGCCCCAGCTACCCTTCGTGGAACGTACGGTCTTGCCGATCTCTGATTGAGCAGATGGAGAGAGGAGTCTTGAACAGCTGGAAAGTACCTTTCGGATCGAACATGGGAGAGATGACGGTGAGTCCTTAGATTCAAGAGCTGAACTCAGGGCATCCCCGAGAGACAACCTCATCTTTCCCCTCACTGGTCCACGGTACGGACCGCTGCCAACCCAATACTTGCACCGCATACAACTCAGGCAATACTGCAGTGGACAAAGCGCGACTTCGCGCGGCAGCCACCGCGTGTCTCAAGCACCCCACGGGCCCAGCGGGGCTGTGAGAAGGGAGACGGAACATGGCAGAGAAGAGCAAGGTGGTCAGCATACCCGACAAGCTCTCCGTCAGGGAGCTCGCCGAACTACTGGAGGTGAGCCCCATTGAGGTGATGAAGCTCCTCATCAGCAGTGGCATCATGGCCAACATCAACGAGATGGTTGACTATGATACCGCTGCCGTCGTGGCTACCGATCTGGGATTTGAGATAAAGCAAGAACTCCCACCAGAGGCCGAGGAAGCTCCAGCACCAGCCGAAGAACCAACGATCCCGGAAGAGGTGCCTTTGAGGGACATGTACGCTCAGGAGGCACCGGAGGACCTGAAGCCCAGGCCCCCAGTGGTCACTGTTATGGGGCACGTGAATCACGGAAAGACTTCTCTGCTGGACCACATCCGCCACACCAACGTCGTAGCCGGGGAAGCCGGTGGTATCACCCAGCATACTGGTGCCTACCAGGTTGAACACGCAGGCAAGAAGATCACTTTCATCGACACACCCGGCCATGAGGCCTTCACAGCGATGCGTGCCCGTGGTGCTCAGGCCACCGACATCGCCGTTCTCGTAGTGGCCGCAGATGATGGCGTCATGCCTCAGACCAAGGAGGCCATTGACCACGCGCGCGCTGCCAACGTACCCATAGTGGTGGCCATCAACAAGATAGACAAGGCCAATGCCAACCCCGAGGGCGTCAAGAAGCAACTCGCCGACGTGGGGCTGACGGTCGAGGACTGGGGAGGCCACACCATCGCCGTCCCGGTGTCGGCCAAGGAGGGCACAGGAACTGAGAGTCTGCTGGAGATGATCCTCCTCGTGGCGGAGATGTCCGACATCAGAGCCAACCCTGATCGCTCGGCTGTGGGCACAGTCATCGAAGGCAAGCTCGACAGGAGCAGAGGCCCTTCGGCCACGCTGCTGGTCCATAACGGCACGCTTCGCGTTTCCGACTATGTGGTGGTAGGAGACATCTATGGCCGCGTGCGTGCCATGTTTGACGACGCGGGGGCGCGAGTCAAGACTGCACCTCCTTCCTTCCCGGTCGTTGTGCTGGGACTCTCCTCCGTGCCGCAAGCTGGCGACGTCTTCAGAGTGGTGAGCAATGAGAAGACCGCCCGTGCGCTCGCTGCCGAACGAGCTGAAGAGAAGGTGTCCGAGGAACAAGCGCCCGTCAGAGCTCTCAGCCTGGAGGATATCTACGCTCAGATACAGGCTGGCGCGGTGAAGGAACTGAACATCATCCTCAAAGCGGATGTTCAGGGGGCCTTGGAGCCGGTCCTGAACTCCCTGGAGGAACTCGGAACTGAGGACGTGAAAGTGAGGATCATCCACGAAGGTATCGGCAACATCAATGAATCAGACGTCAGCTTGGCCATTGCGTCGCAGGCCATCGTCACCGGATTCAATGTCCAGGCCGAACCTGCAGCCCTCACGATGGCGGAAGCCGAGGGCGTGGAGGTCCGCCAGTACCGCGTGATCTACAAACTCATCGAGGACGTTGACAAGGCATTGAAAGGCCTCCTTGAGCCGGTCTACGAAGACGTAATCATCGGGCGTGCGGAGGTCAGAGCTACCTTCCGAGTCTCCAAACTGGGGCGCGTGGCTGGGGTCTACGTCGAGGAAGGAAGCATACGGAAGGATGCCAGGATACGCGTTCTGAGGAACAGCGAAGAGATACATGAAGGCGGTATCATCTCCCTGAAGCGCTTCACTGACGATGTCGATGAGGTAGCAGCAGGCCTCGAATGCGGTGTCGGTGTGGAGAAATTCAACGCCTTCGAAGAGGGAGACCTCCTCGAGGTATACAGGAAAGAGCGAGTCGCCTGAGACTCGCGGCTCCCCCACGGCGGCCTAGTCACTGCTCCCTGGGGTGAGGTTGAAGCGTCATGCCTACACGTAGACAGAGAAGAATGAATGCGCTGTTGCGGGAGGCGCTCGGTGAGCTGCTCCAGCGTGAGGTCGCAGACCCGAGACTCGAGCTCGTCACGGTCACCGATGTGAACACCACGAGCGACCTGCGCGCAGCTCACATCTTCGTAACTTTCCTTAGCGATCCCCAGGTACACGAGGAAGGTTTGCAGGCCCTAGCGAAGGCCTCAGGCTATCTGCGTCAACGACTGGGGCAAAAAGTATACCTGAGGTACGTGCCGGAGCTGGTTTTCCACCTCGATGAGTCGACCGAGAGAGGTCTTCACATTGACCGAATCCTCAGGGACCTGGATATTCCCCAGGAGGAAGGGGAGGAATGACCCACGAAGCCGGGCAGTTGGTCAAGGATGCTCAGAAGCTATTCCTCGTCGCCCACGTGGACCCTGATGGAGACACCATCGGATCCACTCTCGCCCTGGCCTACGCCTTGAGGGGGATGGGCAAGCAATGCACAGTTGCCTGCTCTGATCCAGTGCCTGGTATCCTGTCGTTTCTTCCCGGCGTTGAGGAGTTCGGCACCCCGCAGGTCACGGACCACGACCTGATCATCACTGTAGACCTGAGTGATCCCGGTCGCCTCGGCCCAGCGTATGGGCACGTTCTGGCCATAGGCCTGCCCGTGCTGAACATCGATCATCACGTCACGAACACCGGGTTCGGCACCGCAAACCTGGTGAGAAGCGATGCAGCAGCGACGGCGGAGATCATCTTCGACCTTCTAGGTGCCTGGAACGTCACCCTGGATCAACTCCTGGCCACCTATCTTCTGACCGGAATCGTAACGGACACGCGTTCTTTCAGTACATCAAACACCACACCTCGAACCCTGGAGATATCGTCGGAGTTGGTAGCCGCAGGTGCTTCGCTCATAGACATCAATGAACACTACTACAAGAGAAAAGGAGCTGAGACACTACGTCTCTGGGGCCAGATGCTGAGCCAAATGCAGCTGGATGGACGCCTTGTCTGGTCTGTCAACACCCTGGAGATGAGACAGGAGTGTCACACCAACTCCGACAATGGAGATGGCATAGTGAACCTTCTGGTGACAGTGCGCGAAGCTCAGGCCGCCATAGTGTTCAAAGAGACCCAGGGAGACACAGTAGAGATAAGCATCAGGTCCAGGCCCGGAGTGGATATCTCGCCTATCGCGGTGCACTTTGGGGGTGGTGGGCACCCCCAGGCAGCGGGAGCCATGGTGTCTGGTAGCCTCGAGCAAGTGATACCCAGCGTCCTTTCCAAGACCAGAGAGGTCCTAGACTCTGACGACTTGGGGAGGCGTGTGGAATCGTAGGCCATGGTGATGGAGCGCGCTGGCAACATGCGGGAGTTCTGCATCGCTTGCCAGGCAAAGTCGAGTCAGGCGGTACCCCCACGCGCTGGCCATGGCACCACTGCCGTGACCGGCATCCTGAACCTCAACAAACCCTCGGGCCTCACATCGCACGATGTCGTGGACAGAATCCGCAGGGCATCAGGCATCAGGCGAGTGGGACACGCCGGGACCCTGGATCCAGCCGCCTCAGGCGTCTTGCTGGTCTGTCTGGGGCAAGCAACGCGGGTCAGCGAGTACCTGATGGACGGCAGGAAAAGCTACGATGCACAGATACGGTTGGGCATCACCACAGACACCGGCGATGCCGAAGGCAGAGTAATACACAGCCGCTCGAGCATCAACACTACTCGTGCACAGGTTGAGAAGACGCTGGCCAGTTTCCGAGGCCGCGTTGGTCAAGTGCCGCCGATGTACTCGGCTCTGAAGCACGAGGGAAAGCCCCTCTATGAACTCGCTCGCCGGGGACTTGAGGTCGAGCGAGCTCCCCGTACGGTGGAGATCTACGATCTTAGACTTATCGAGTGGACCCCTCCGTCGTTTAGACTCTTCGTAGAATGCTCCAGGGGCACATACGTCCGTGTTCTGGCCACCGACCTGGGGGAAACGCTCCAAACAGGCGCGCACCTGGAGCACCTGGTCCGCACGGCCAGCGGCCACTACACGCTGGAAGACGCTATCCCTCTGAACGAAGCGGAACATGCCCTCTCCAGCGGTGGCTGGCTACGCATCCTGCACTCCCTGGACGAGGCTCTGCTGCACTTCGGCGCCCTCGTCGTAGACCCGGAAGCGGAGGCCAGGATCCGGCACGGACAGCAGGTCGAGGGGCCGGAGCCGCTGGATACCCTCTTATGTCGAGTCTACGCCCACTCGGGTGAGTTCGTGGCACTCGTACAGTACGATCAAGAAAACGAGAAATGGCAACCCAGAAAGGTGTTCAACCCCCATGAAGCTAATGCGTGATTTGGCCGGAGGAGCGCTGGACAAGCCCTCCAATATATGCATCGGTGTCTTCGATGGCGTGCATCTGGGCCATCGCTATCTGGTAAGCAAAGTCCTCGAGAGCGCCCGGAGTACTGGCCATCTGAGCGGCGTGGTGACATTTGACAGGCGGCCCGCCGAACTGCTGGCGCCCCACAGGGAGATCCGCTACCTGACCACACTCGAAGAGAAACTGGATCTGCTGGGCCAACTGGGACTTGATTTTGTCGTCGCCCTTCCTTTCACTGAACAACTCGCGGACACGACAGCTCGGGATTTCATCACCGCTCTGGTGGAGCGGCTACACATGAGAGAACTATGGACCGGACCAGACTTCGCCCTTGGGCGAGGCAGAGAAGGAGATGGAGAGTACCTGCAGAGTCTCGCAGAGGAACTCGGGTTCCAGAACTATCGTCTGCAGCCGTTGATACAATCTGGGGACGTGATTAGCAGCACCAGGATCCGCAACCTGATCCGTGAAGGACGTGTCGCCGACACGGCAGATCTGCTGGGGCGGTATCCGTCCATCAAGGGAGCGGTGGTACCCGGTGCCCGACGAGGGCACAAGCTGGGTTTCCCGACGGCGAACCTCGCCCTGGATGAGAGATTGATCGCCCCCGCAAACGGGGTGTACGCAGCGCGCATCCTGTGGGACGGCGCAAATCACGCAGGCGTGGTGAACATTGGGCAGCGCCCGACTTTCGAGGATCAAGCGGAGACTACTCTGGAAGCTCACGTCCTGGATTTCACGGGAGACCTCTACGGGAAGACCGTACAGGTTGAGTTCGTGAAGCGACTACGTCCTGAGCAGCGCTTCGAGAGTGCGGAAGCACTCATCGCGCAGATGAAGACGGATGTGGCCAACACGCGCCTCGTGCTGGAGGGGCTGTAACTGAGATGACTTCGCCACCCGTATGCTTTGAAGAGGTGGAGCATGTAGCCGACGCCGCCTTGAGAGTGTACGGCGGTGACTGGAAGGCCTTTCTCACCAACGCCGCTCTAGGCATGTTCAGCCTGATTGCCGATTGGAACGACGCACCCCTGTCCACCGAGCGCGAGATCTACCTGCGCTCCGTGGACAGTGAGACCCTTCTGGTAGATTGGTTGACCGAGCTTCTCTATCTGCATGAGATGGAAGGCGTGGTCTACATCGATTTCGACGTCGTTGACGCCTCGCCCAATTCCCTCCAGGCCATCGCCAAGGGCACCAGCCAATGGCGCCCTCAAACGGTTATCAAGGCTGTGACCTTTAACGACCTCCGCATCGCCAAGACGGAAGAGGGATACATGGCCACTATCGTCTTCGACACGTAGAAGAGTGGAACGCTTCAGAAAGGAGGAACGTAGGGAGATGCCAACATTTGTGCTCTTGTCCAAGGTATCGTCTGGGGAGGCGAGCCAGGTGAAGTCGCTCATGGAAAGCAACAAGGAGTTCCAGTCCCAGCTCAAGCAACAGTGTCCCGGCGTCAACAGAGTCGCCAGCTATGCGCTTCTTGGTGCCTACGATTTCCTGCACATCTTCGAGGCATCCGATGCCAGGGAGGCGGCCAAAGTAGCGCTACTCGCCACCTCCTTCGGAGCGGCATCCACGCAGACCTTCACCGCCATACCCTTCTCTGAGTTCGAGGAGCTCGTAGAGGGTTTATGATCCAGATCTGGGCACTCGTCAGGCCCAATCGGTGAACCTGTTGGGAATACGAGGCTGGCCTGCCTCCATATTGTATTGGATGACAGGAGGCTCGGACCATGATCGAGAAGAAAGACCTCAAGAGGATAGAGAAGTACCTGTATGAGATCCCTGGAAGCTACAGGGAGGACATGCGGGTGCCTGCGCGCATCTACGCGGACGAGCCACTTCTACAGGCGGCACTGGGTGACCGTTCCATCGAACAACTGGTGAATACCACCACTCTGCCCGGTGTGGTCAAATACACGCTGGCTATGCCGGACATCCATCAGGGATACGGCTTCCCCATCGGCGGTGTGGCAGCTACCCAACCACCGGAGGGCGTCATCTCGCCTGGGGGCATAGGCTACGACATCAACTGCGGCGTCCGAGTCCTGGCCTCCGACATCGAGCGTGAGGCCCTGAGCCCCTATGTCGACCGCCTGATCCAGACCATGTATCGCCTCGTACCGACCGGCCTGGGCAAGGGCGGTATCAAGATCTCAAAGAGAGACGTGGACAGCGTACTGGAGAGAGGGGCCGCCTGGGCGGTGGCCAAAGGTTATGGCACGAAACAAGACCTGGAGCGGACCGAGGAAGAGGGTTGCATGGCCGGCGCTGATGGCTCCAAGGTCAGCCAGAAGGCCAAGGACCGAGGCTTCCACCAGTTAGGTTCCCTAGGCTCAGGCAACCATTTCCTGGAGATCGATGAGATTGAAGAGGTCTACGACGAAGAAGTCGCCCGTGTGTTCGGGCTCCGAAAGGGGTGCATCGCCCTGCAGATCCACTGTGGATCTCGCGGTCTGGGCCACCAGGTATGTAGCGACTATGTCAGACTCCTACAGGGAGCCGTCAAGAAGTATGGAATAGCGCTTCCGGACCGGGAGTTGGTGTGCGCACCCTTTGGCTCAGCAGAGGGGCAGGACTACTTCGCCGCCATGGCAGCGGCTGCCAACTTCGCCTGGACCAACAGGCACATCATCGCGCACTGGGTGCGCCGCGCCTTTGAGGAAGCGCTGGCGGGCAAGCTGCGGTCCTGGGAGTTGACGCAGGTTTACGACGTGGCCCACAATATCGGCAAGGTAGAAAGGTACACCATAGCCGGCAAGGACGCCAAGCTCGTCATCCACAGGAAGGGCGCCACCCGCGCCTTGGGGCCAAGCTCAAAGGAATTACCGGCGACCTACCAGGGTGTGGGGCAGCCAGTCCTGATCCCTGGCAGCATGGGCACATCCTCCTACGTGCTTGCTGGCTCCGACAAAGCCCGCGAAGTCACCTTCGGCTCCTGCTGCCACGGAGCAGGTCGGGTGATGAGCCGCACGAGGGCGAAGAAGCAGATCTGGGGAGAGGACCTTATGCGCGATCTGCGAGGGAAGGGCATCACCGTGCAAGCGGGCAGCATGTCCGGCCTAGCGGAGGAGGCGCCGGCGGCCTACAAGGACGTCGAGAGGGTTGTGGATGTGGTGACAGGTGCCGGCATCGCTCACAAGGTAGCCAGGCTAGTTCCCATCGGCGTGATCAAGGGATAGGGGCACGCTTGAGCGAGACAAACCGGGGACATCGGCGCGCCGGCGGGTCTGAGACCCGCCCCGTCTATTCTCCAGCCAGTCCCAGCTCCGGCGCGATCTCCTTCATCGCGTCGAGCACAATCAGAATGTGATCGTTGAGGTCCTCACCCAGTTCCGCTGCGGCCTCCTCGATCTGTTGCCGATTCACCGCAGCGGCAAAAGCCTTGTCCCTCCATTTCTTTCGCACTGACTTGGGCTTCACATCGCCAATGCTCTTGCTGGGACGCACGAGAGCTACCGCAACCAGAAAGCCCGTCAGATCGTCCACAGCATAGAGCGCCTTCTCCATACGCGACTCTTGAGCGACACCTGTGTACTCACTGGCGTGGGACAACATAGCCCGGGCTATCTCTTCCGGCCATCCCCTATCCCGAAGAATCTTGGCACCGGTAACAGGGTGCCCTTCCACGCTAAGATCAGGGCTCTGTTCGTAGTCAAAGTCGTGCACCAGCCCCACGATACCCCACAGCTCCTCGTCTTCCCCATACTTGCGGGCATAGGCGCGCATCGCTGCCTCCACCGCCAGCATGTGTCTGACCAGGTTCTGGCTCTCGGTGAACTCAGTCACCAGATCCCAGGCCTTCTCTCGGTCAATCTTCATCTTCTTGAGCCTCTCCAGAGCGTCATTGTATCTCAGACCTGTCGTTGCCTGTTCCTCGAGTGCTTGGCAGCAACCACCTTGGCACACGCTACAGGATTCCAGCTTCCTTTCGTCAACACAGCACTTCAGTATCCAACACTAGGGAGACCAAAGTCTCTCCCTGTCGCCCCTGCAAGCGTCACGGCGCATGCTTCCGGGGGTCCATCTCTATGCCTCTCTCTGTCTCGAACCACTGTGCGATGCCCTCCGCGATCTCGCGGCCGCTGGCTGCACTACGAACATCGCACTCATCACAGTCAAGCCCGCAGGCTGCGATCATCCTCCTCCCCCGACCATGAGCAAGTCCTTGCCAGATACGACCAGCAAGATGTCCGGCTGCCACGCCGGCATTATAGCAGGCCGCGCGTTGGTTGTCTACCCACGTACCCCCCTCGGCACCCAGCGCAACGTCGCTCTCCCCTGGCGTCTCCCAAGTCATTTTCGCACACCCCATGGATAGATCGCGTGACACAGGGCAGTCCGCGACCAGATCCAGGGATTCAGTGTATCCCTCCACGAGGCGGAGCGGCGTGGTGACTGCACAAACCACAACACTGGTGTCGAGATAGGTGGCCTACAGAACCTCGTCCGCGTTCAGGAGGCGGTCCGTGTCCGAATCACCCATCTCCGCTCCCCCTGGGCAATACAAAGCCCAGGTGGCGCAGCGCCGCCTCATCACGCGGCCAGCTCTTGCGGACCTTGACCCAGAGTTCGAGGTACACCTGGTTATCCACCAGGCTTTCTATCTCCCCCCTGGCTGCCTGGCCTATGCGCTTGAGCATCTTCCCGCCCTTGCCGATCACGATGCCCTTCTGACTGTCCTTGGCCACATAGACGGTGGCTTCGATATGGGTCAAATCCTCACGCTGCTCTTTGAACTCCTCCACCACGACTGCGATACCGTGAGGCACCTCATGGTGCAGATGGTGCAGAACCTGCTCCCGGATCAGTTCCCCGGTCATGAAGCGGAGAGACTGGTCGGTGACCTGCTCCGGTGGATACAACTGAGGGCCAGGGGGCAGGTACTCAATGATCAGGTCAAGCAGCCGGTCCAGGTTACGGCCCTCCGTGGCTGACAGCATGATCGACTGCTGGCAGTCGACCAGACCCAGATACGCCTCCCGGCGGACCTCTGCGTCTGCCGGCGAGATGAGGTCGACCTTGTTCATGACCAGAATACGAGGGCTGGCCGCACGTTCCTCGATCAACTTGGCCAGCTTCTGGTCTTCGTCCCCGGGCGGTCCCGATACATCCACCATGAACAACACTACATCGGCGTCGGGAATCGCCCTTACCGCGGTCTCCACCATGTATTCGCCAAGCTTGTGGCGAGGCTCATGGACGCCAGGGGTGTCCACGAACACGATCTGCGCGGCGGGCAAGGTCAGTATCCCCCGCAGCCTGCGGCGAGTGGTTTGAGGCTTGGGAGAGACGATGGCTACCTTCTGGCCCACGTAGCTGTTGATCAAGGTCGACTTGCCCACATTCGGCTTTCCCAGGACGGCCACGAATCCAGACCGGTAGCCCTCAGGCAGAT
>Ga0307379_10000630_pt1 | contig 58355 bp, 52 predicted proteins | sample UN2MG_FD_202237 | JGI IMG/M metagenome (GOLD analysis project Ga0307379, IMG submission 202237) | Soil microbial communities from Risofladan, Vaasa, Finland - UN-2 | ecosystem: Environmental > Terrestrial > Soil > Coastal area > Acid sulfate soil | place: Finland: Risofladan, Vaasa | collected... | reverse complement strand
TTTCCCTTGCATGAAGCAATGATTCCCATAGAACCTAAAGCTGCCGCAGCCATACCGGTATCTGTAATAAACTTCCTGCGACCGATGTTTTTGTGTGAGGTTTCTTTTTTCATATCAGTAATGTATTTTATTAAATAAATTCAGGATTAAATGTTTTTAGTAGACCTCACGTTCACGCCATGACGGTATGGCCGGGAATTTTGCATGAGGCTCATTCTGGTACCAGTAGCATACCGAAGCTATATCGGATTTCTGAGCAAGGTATCTTCCGCCCTGTCTCCAACCAAGGTCCTGTATGGTGATTTTCAGGTCTTTATCGAACCTTACAGGATCCATTATATGCCAGCGGTACATGCCGAAACGCTGCATCACATTATAATGGCCGTCACCACGAATTACCTGGTGGAGACCTGTATAAGGAGTGCTGAATTCCGTATAATTCACTTCCTCAACACCGGCAGCGTTTTTCTTTCTTGTATCAAAATCGTAGGAGCCGCAGAAATAATCTTCTGTACCTGTGCCACATATTGTAGGGAATTTTGTATCACCATCCATGAAGAATTTGATCTCGCCTTCTCCCCACCATCCGTTATTATTGACTCCCCATGCCAGATAAACACCCACATAATGACCTTTGCCTTTAATACCGTCAACAATAGTATAATCGGATGTGGTATTTGGATTAGCTCTGCGGAACTGAGCATGGAAATACGCGGCATCGGCCGGCACGTCGGTAATAGTGTAGTCGATCTGGTAGTAAAGGGTCATGTTGTCAGCATCACCAGTATTTTCCATAGTGATCTTGCATTTCTTCCTGAAGGGCATTGGCCAGTAACAGTTGAAGGCACTGCCCGGATTAACACAAATGGCCAGTGATGTCAGCGGGGCATAGCTCCCCCATCCCATTGCAAAAAAGTCACCTACAGGACATTCTACTGAAGGTTCAGTCTCGCCATCCCAGTATATCCGCAGGATGTTGTAACGCCATTTTCCGGCAGGAGTCATCCAGATATGCTGTATGGCTCCGGGACCTTCAATTTCGGCCATGGTAAAGGTTTCTCCGGGTTTAATCCTGACGTATGGATTCACCTTCCAGCCCTGTCCAAGATCGCGTGCCGCATTGAAGGCATTTGCAACATTGGTTCTATCCTTATCCGTAACAGGATCGGCCATTCCGGCTTTGCCTTTCTCACCTGTGAAGTTTTCAGGACTTATTGACCGGGTTTTTGCATCGGACAATCTGTACAGGTTACCCATATTCATGTCCAGCCCGTTGAATTTGCTCTGCGAAAATGCCACAAATGGCATTAAGCAGACTACTGCAACAGCAACAAGAATCCTTTTCATATTATTAATTTTAGATTTGGTTATCAATTCACTCTAAAATTAATAAATACTAAGGACATGAAAAAAAATAACCGTAAAGGCTGCTAAGTCCCGATGACTATCGGGAAGTAAAAGTTGTATAGAATTAAAATCTGCTTTACATGTTTTGCGGATAAATAATATTTACCGCTTCTAGAAAATGTATCTTAGTGAGAGAGCACCTCCGTCAGCAAAAAAATGGCTATACCCGAAGTCAAACGCAGGCTTCCAGTCCAGGCTTATATTTATTGGAACTTCCCTGAAATTATATTCCAGACCCAAGATTCCATCAATACCGACAAATGTTCCTTCTCCGCCATCATAACTGGTTCCATAAAAGCCAATATGAGCCCCGCCTCCGAAATACCAGTTAAGTCTATCGACATCAAAAGCCGTGTTATGGACTTCAAACAGACCTGTTATTTCAAAACCAGCCCATCTGTACGCAAGAAGGCCTTCGAAGGCAGATTTGCCTGACATAAAATGCTTGAATGTCAGACCCTGGTTAAATCCAGCTCTTAAACCGATGCCGTTTCTGTAATCCTGGGCACCAGCGACAGCTGTAAATAACACAGCAATTGTAATTATTGATAAAAACTTTTTCATGGTCATTTATTTTGCGATTTAAGTGTAAAATTAGCAAATTTTAACTAAAACTAAATTTCTTTTGTTGTGAAGGAATAATTTAATATGATAAATTATTCATGGAGCAATAGTTTTCGATTGACAGAAACAGAAATTCCCTGCCGGCGTTACCAAAAAGGCCTCCGGAGAAAGTGTATTGATTTAAAGAGTGTCAGTCCTGTGCAGAATCCGGATGGATCATCAGATACCTGAAGCCATCTTGTCAAAATCCTTGACCGGAATAGCCTCTGATGTCGCGAAAGCAATTCCAGTCATTTTACTGACGGCGAGTGAATACTTCAATGCCTGTTCAGTACCCGGGAACGTGGCAATGATCACCAGGTCCTTTTCACCTAGTAAAGCATAGACTGAAACGATTTTCCCCTTGTACTTTGTAATGAGCTGATTGGCCTTTTCAGTTCTGCCTGCACTGATTCCTTTTTTGGCTTCAGGCGAGTATTTCCCGAATAAAAAATAAGTTGCCATCTTTCCCTCCTTCTGTTATTAAATGAAACCTGTGTATTTAATTAATCCATGAAATTTGTATAAAGATACTAATTAAATAACTGGAAGTCAAGAGGTATTGGACCGGACTCCGGATATCACAATCAATCTGGTGAAAAAATAAATACAACTGAAGATAATGGATTTGTTTTTTTATTAAATTACTTTGAGAAAAGTGATAAGATGAAACAGGTATCCATGATCAGGAAGACTCTTTTATTCATTATAATCCTGATAATCGTACATTATTCAATTAATGCTCAATTCTCATTTAAGGCGCAGACAGGGATCAGCTATATTGAACATCTTTCTACAGGTGTATCATTCAGTTTCTCAGACAAACATACAATATCACTTCTTTACGGATCAAACCTGTTTATCAACCCACAGGATTTCTCTTCCCTGATGCTGCAGTATGATCTCCTGATAAATAAATTTCAATTTGCAGGAATAAATCCAAGGATAGGTATAAAAGGAGGATACTCAATTTACACAAACAATTATTACAAATGGACACTTTCTTCTTTTGTACCATTTGTCGGGCTTAAATATCGGCTTAATAAAACAATTGACATCGCGTTTGACTTCGGAACGGCGGTTTCCATAGAACATTCAGTGGAAAGGATCAGCTACGGAGAAATCGGAATGTACAGGGAATATCTTCCTGAATATAAACTGGGATTGATCTTTAATCTCTTAAAGAATAGTGAAAAGGAGTAAAGAATTCATACTGATTTTTCTGATCGCTGCTTTTGCTTCATGCAGCAGAGTGGAGTATTATCCTGATAAACAAAGTGTTTATGAAGGGACCTATTTCCTGGCTCATAAAGGAGGAGGAGATTTTGACGAAGGAAATACTTTAGAAGGATGTATGCTTGGTCTAAACCTGTTTGACGGGATTGAGGTTGATATTCAGACCAGCTCTGAAAATACTTTATGGTTGAGCCATTCCCCGTATTTACCTTCGTGCTGGTTGTTTAAAGAAGATTGTTTTGTTTCTCATACCGATGCTGAGATAATTGAAACCGATTCCTGCCTTGGCAATGATATAGATTTTACTAGGCTGGAGATTGTATTTCAACACATGAGCAGCAATCACTCCGGTAAATTTATATCCCTTGACGCAAAATCCTGGACACCATGCGGGATTTCCGGCATCAATCTTATAAGAACCATGAATTTATTCGCCCAGGCAGTAATTGACCTGACTTTAAAATATCACCTTGAGAACAGGGTTATGGTTGAATCAGAAAACGGGGATTTCCTTTATTATATAAAAGAGAATACGGATTGTATTGAAACCTATCTTACATCGTTCGGAGATTTTGAACTTGCAGTTTCAAGGGCACTGGATGCGGGATTTTCAGGCATTTCCTTCGCCTACAAGGCAAAGGAAGAAATAACAAAAGAACAAATTGACCTGATCCACCGGAAAGGTCTCAAGATACAGTTATGGACCGTTAATGATACGAGCAATATAAGGGAAGCGGTATCAGTAAATCCCGATTATATCCAAACCGATAACCTGGAATATACTGTCAGCAGCAGCCGGTGATAGTCGTTTATGAAACAGATGCGAATACTTCCTTCCCGAATGCCATACATTCAGGTCTTTTCAGGTTATCATACTCCTTTATCCCGGGAAAGGACTGCATCTGCTTGCGTACATCCGGTTCCATGAGCCCCCAGGTGATCCTGCCAAGGAATATCTTTGACGGCACATTGCTTACATCACAGATCTTACCCAGATGATTATCTATGAAAACAATAGTCTGCTCAGGTCCCACTGGCTGCATCATATTGCCGCAGACAGCAAAATAGCCGCGGATTCTGCTTTTAAGCATTTCCTTGTTTTTCTCAAGATACTCCTGCAGTAATTGGGACGTTACCCCGGCACGTATGGCTCCCCCTATCACTATATGGTCATATCCTGAAAGATCTGGGTTTTCCCGTACATCGAATACATTGGCAATTCCATCCATCCCTTCGGAGATCCAGAGCGCTGCATCCCTGGTCGATCCGCACCAGGTCGCATACAATACAGCCCACTTTTTATCTGAAGGCATTGGATAATATTCGAGAGGAAAAGCCTTCCTGGAAAGAAATAAAGCACTCATACCTAAAAATCCGGTTTTAAAAAAGGCTCTTTTATTCATTTCTGCTTTATATATAGTTTATAACAAATATACTCACAGTAAAGCAGACAGCAAAAGATTGATGGCTACTGATCGTCCAGCAATTTCCTTAGACCCGGTGTTGCTATTTCAACGATATCTTTCAGATCGGCCACGCCAAGTTCCTGGTAATAATTGGAAATATACCTCATATCAGATGAAACTGCTTTGCCGGTTTTCAGATCGAGCTTCATGACCCTGAACGGATCAGAGCAGAAAAGAAATATTTCATTTTCATTTCCCCAGCTTATAAATACCGGCGTTATATCAAGAGGATACCTGGCGGCTGATGTTTTGCCGGAATAATCTTCAACTGACAATATATCATTACTGCAATATGCAATTCGTGAACCAGTTTTTGAAAGTGCAGGAAGAGTCTCTTTATCTGAATATTTCAGAATTCTGCCTGAATCAATATTATATAAATATATCCCGTTTATGGAATCCGGCAGATTAATATTCACTATGCCAATGACAATAACTGAGCCGTTCTTCTCAAGTCGTGTTTTGTACCTTACCGGCCAGCCATATACATCTCTAAATCTTGCTGCCAGGATTGTTATTTTGCTGATGCTGTCAGTCCTGAAAAGACCAAAAATCTGCCTGATCTCCTTTGTCTGCCCGCCGTCAGGGAATCGGCTGATGCCTTTCGGATTGCGATATTCTCTTACCTGTGCGAGGTAATAGCATGAGGAGCCGACCATTACTCCTCCTGATGATTGTTTAAAAGAATAGACCGGTTCACTGTGATAACACGAACTTAATATTAACATATTTATTACAACAAGAATTCCGATATTACTTCTAATTTTCATTGGATTATCCTTATTTTAAGTGTTTAAGCATAAATTTACTACATTGTTTTATAAATTTCTTTGTAAATTGAATTCGTTTTCAGGAAATTACCTGGAACATACCAGCATATGGCAAATATTATATAATTGATTATTAGCTGTTTAATAGTGCTTTAATGAATAAAACCAGGAGGTCCTCTATGAAAAAAATTAAGGTTTATATTTTCCCGTTTGTGCTGCTTCTGGCATATTCCTGCGGAAATAAGAACGAAGTGGAAATAACCAAAGTGTATGAAGGTGACAATAGAAGAGCTGTTTATTTTGATACAAAAGAGAAAGTGGGAAATTTATTTATTTCCAGCAGCGAGTTTATTTACGGAATATTGGATAAAACAGAGAATAATGCATGGATAATAGTTGAACAGGCACCTTTTTCTGCCGGACCAGGCAGAGTTGAAACAGAACTTCAGCTTTATCATATCCCTGAAGCGAAGGAAATCATCCTTGAGGATATTGATCCTTCCTGGTCAATCTATGGAAGCACATTTGGCAAGAAGGATGGCAAAGATTGCCTTGTAATTGCTCTCGGAGATGGAGTAAATGAGATAACAGTTCTTCTCTCCGATCTGCTTGAAAAAGCAAAATCCGCCGGTCCTGAAAAAACTGAAATGATTTCCGAAACTCAGGCAGAAACTGAACAGGTAACCTCTGCTGAAAGTGTATCAGAACCTGAATTCCAAAAGGTAGTCCTTCTGAAAATTGGTACTCAAGAGGATCAGATCGGCCAAGGCATGGCTGAACAACAGCTTGAGGGCGGAAGATTTGTTTATGCTGTACCATCATTTGCCGCTTATAAAAATCAGCTATTCATTATAGACGCAATCAATTTCAGGATACTTGTATATGATTATTCGGGAAACTTTATCAGAAGTATAAGTTATCCTGAAAAATCAGAAAATGGCTCCGTAAATATTATAAGGGATATTTGTGTTGATGAGGGAGTATTGTACCTCGCTGCAGTTTATACAAATGTAGTTTATGTCGAAGATTCTGAAACTGAGGATATTATTGAGATTATTACCGGGTCCGATACACAAAAAGGGAAATTCGGATATTTAGATATTCTTGCACTTGATCATGAGAAAAATCTCTTAGTGTCTGATTATGATTACAATATCCTTTATGTTTACAAAAAGGATATGAATGGTATACACCTTTTAAAAAGCTTACCATATAACGAGATAGATCAACTTGCATTCGATACCGAAGGTAACAACTATTCCACTGTATCTGACGGACAGGAAGTGACAGTATCTGATTCACAGGGAAATGTCCTATGCAGTTTTCTGTATAAATCTCCAACCGGTAATTCACATATAATTGATATTGACGACAATAATGTCATTTATATCCTCACAAAGGAAGCCGAAGCGCCAGGTGCTCAAAATGATGAAGCTTCATATCTTAAAGTCATACAGCAGGATGGCACTCTGCTGGATGATATTCCGGTACCTGTGTGGCCCGGGGGTGCGATGACAAAGTATGTTGTTGTGGATGGACCCGGGAATGTTTTTGTCGGCACATACGATTTCACAGGAACAGAATCAGAGGATGATCCTCCGACAGGAGTCCTTATCAGTAAAGTGAAATAGGAGGTGAATTAAACATTTCCGATTCCGCATCAGCAATAAACAGGTTCAGCCGGTATTATAAAAATCCGATAAGAATAAATTCCGGTAAGATTTTAAAATATTTCCAGGACACTTACGTCTATGGTTGTAAAGAGCCTTTGAAATGAGTCCAAAAGAGTCAGAAAAAATTACTACGGCTTATACAGATGAACGGAAACGTCTGCTCGGCTATATAAGAAAAAGGATCTCTGACAGATTTGAGGCGGAGGATATTCTGCAGGATGTCTTCTACCAGCTTACAATTGGATTCAATGATATAAGGAGAATTGAAAATCTGACAGCTTGGCTTTACAGGGTAGCTGATAACCGTATCACGGATCTATTCCGCAAGAAAAGGCCGGTAACCTTTAGCTTCAAAGACAATGCATCGGAAGGAGAAGAGGGTCCGCTGACACTGGAGGAAATATTGCCGTCGGTAGGGACATCTCCTGAAGATGAGGAGCTTAAGGAAATGATATGGGATACCATTGAAGCAACATTGTCGGAATTGCCTGAGGAACAGAGAAACGTCTTTGTTGAAAACGAGTTTGAGGACAGAAGCTTCAGGGAGATATCTGAAAGAACCGGTGTTGGAGTCAATACCCTCATCTCGCGCAAACGTTACGCTGTGCTTGTCCTCAGGGAGAATCTGGAAATATTTTATAAACTATTAAAAGATAAGTAGTATGAAAGCGTTAAATGTATTGAAGTATGTCGGTTTCGGTATTCTGGGTGTTGGTTTCGTAATAGGTGTGATATTTGGCGTCCAGGCTCTCTGGAACTGGCTGATACCTGAACTATTCAACGGTCCGTCCCTTACATTCTGGCAGACTGTCGGTCTGTTCTTCCTGTCCAAGATACTGCTGACGGGGGTTGCACCCGGCGGACGATCAGGGAAGGATAAAAAATGGAAGAAAAGATACCAGGATAAATGCAACCAGAAAGCTGCAGAAGAAGATCAGATAATAATCACTTCCGAACAGGTTTAAGGAGAGGATAAAAGATGATTACCGGATAAAGTCTGATTTAATTGTTTCTGATCCAGGTCCCGCTTATCGTCGATTCGATTTGCGGGACTATATTTTTTTTTGTAACTTTAAAGTATAAGCGGCTTCACAAGATCCATATATTATCCAATGAACAGGGCAATTATTACATTATTGTTCGTTTCAATAAATCCCTTATTATTATCTCAGGAACTGACTCAGACAATCAGAGGTAAAGTTGTTGATTCCCAAACCGAAGCTCCCCTGACCGGCAGTGTTGTGATAATCAGAAATTCTGATCCAATTCTTGGTGCCAGAACGGACGCTGACGGGAATTTTATGATTGAGACTGTTCCTGTGGGAAGACAGACTGTTGAAGCAAGCTATATCGGTTATTTATCCAATTCCCTGGAGAATATTTTTATAACATCAAACAGGGAAACATACCTGTACATAAAACTTGAAGAATCAGTGACCTCCTTAAAAGAGGTGATTATTACTCACAAGCTGAAAAAGGATCAGCCGATAAATGCCAATGCCACGGTATCTGCCAGAACGTTTTCAATAGAGGAAACAGAAAGGTATTCCGGAAGTATTGGCGATCCTGCGAGGATGGCTTCGAATTTCGCCGGGATAGCAACAATTTGCGACCAGCGAAATGATATAGTTATCCGCGGCAATTCACCCCTTGGAGTATTATGGAGGCTGGACGGGATTGATATACCGAATCCAAATCACTTCTCATCCTTTGGTGCCAGCGGAGGTCCGATAAGCATCCTGAACAATAATCTTCTTACTAACTCCGATTTCTTTACCGGTGCTTTCCCGGCAGAATACGGGAATGCTCTCAGCGGAGTTTTTGACCTTAAAATGCGGTCAGGGAATAATATCAAATACGAATTTGTGACCCAGGTGGGCATGAACGGATTTGAACTGGGAGCTGAAGGACCAATAGTCTATAATAAATCTTCCTTTCTTTTAAATTACAGATATTCAACTCTCGCCATTGTTGATGCTATGGGCTTTAAGGTGGGGATAGATGCGATACCGTTTTTCCAGGATGCTTCCTTTAAAATATCTTCGAACAATACAAAACTCGGACAATTTTCGCTGATAGGGATCGGCGGTTACAGTTATGTAAATGACTTTGATTCTGAAAGAGACACTTCGGACCTCAGAAACGGGAAAGGAGAAGATTTCACTTTCGGATCAGGCATGGGTACTCTCGGATTAATACATAAACTTCTCATTAATAATAAAATCAATATCGAAAATATTCTGTCGCTTTCCTATACGATCAGTCATATTTCAGAAGATACCTTTTCCACACTGTTTCCTGAACCATCAGCCTATTACCGTCAGAAATCGGATGAAAGAGGAATTAATTATTCTTCAACTGCCAGGTACAAACCAGATCCGCATAATGTTTTTCAGGCCGGAATAAATCTGAAGATGCTTAAGTTTCAATTCACTGACAGTATTAAATCCGGAAATGATTTCATGGTAAACCTCAACCAGAAAGGTAATTATAACCTTTTGAAATCATTTATTCAATGGCAATATAAATTTACTGATAATTTACTAATTTACAGTGGATTGCATTTCATATTTTTCACTTTCAACAATGCATTTTCGGCTGAACCGCGGGCAGGATTGAAATGGGATTTCAACTCCAGTCATTCCCTGAGTTTCGGTTTTGGATTGCACAGTCAGCTTGTGCCACGTATGTTCTATATTGTTGAAGACGAATCAACGCCCGGTGAATATGATCCATTGAATCAAAAACTCGGATTTTCAAAAAGCATGCATACTGTTGCTGGTTATAACTGGCTCATTTCAAGTAATCTGCGGCTGAAACTTGAAACTTATTATCAGTATTTGTACCAGATACCGGTAAAAGAAGGGAATCCTGCCTATTCAATCCTTAATTTCGGCGATAGTTATTTTGATCAGCTTCCGATTATTGACAGTCTTGTTAATGAAGGGACAGGTAAAAACTACGGCATAGAATTAACCCTGGAGAAATTTCTTGATAAAGGATATTATGCACTCCTGACAGGTTCACTATATGAATCAAAATACAGGGGATTTGACGGAATTGAAAGAAACAGTGCTTTCAACGGGAATTTTATCCTTAATACTCTTGCCGGAAAAGAATTCAATATCGGGAAATATAATTTCCTGAGCCTCGATTTAAAAGTGACTTATGCCGGGAGCCTCAGATACGTGCCCTATGATATTGAGCAGGTTGCACCAGATTATTATATGCAGGTCTTTGACTGGAGCAGAGCATATCAGAATCGCAGAAATGATTATTTCAGGCTTAACGGACGTTTCGGTTACAAACTGATTATGAAAAAATTCAGTATGGAGCTTGCAGTCGATTTCATGAATATTACAAATCACAGGGATGTTTTTACAGAATATTTCAATTCAACAAGCGGTGTAGTTAAATACTCCTATCAGTTCCCTTTCCTGCCGATAGGATTTCTCAGGTTCCAGTTCTGATCCTGCTCAGGGCATTCATTTTGCCTTAAGTTTATTTTATTTTTGACAAAAACTGATAGTTTTTGACGAATGGCAGTTTTATAACCAATAAAAATCACACTTTTGCAGTAAATTCGCATTTGTATCTGAAAATATTCATTAGCTCTCAGACATGGCAGAAATAAAGGATTTACTGGTTGACGGAACTTTTAAGACTCCCCAGATTGATTTCAATCACTTTACCGGAGAACTTATTTTGTCCGGGAAATCTATCCCGGAAAACGTGGCTAAAGTATATGAACCTCTTCTGCAATGGATTGAAGAATATATAAAATCCCCGTGCAAGACTACCAATTTTCGTCTTAATCTTGAATACTTCAATACCGCATCATCAATATGGATTGCCAAAATAATCAAAGCACTAAGCAGGATAAACGAGCCCGACTATGTCCTGCTGATTCATTTATATGTTGATATTGAGGATACCGACACCATGGATCAGGATGATATAAAAGGTATTATGGGTTCGCTAATGGATAATATCGGTGAACCATCTCTGAGTGTAGGTATCAGGATCTATGGCCTTGACGAAAATGGTGCCGTCGTTAAGGAATCGCAGATATTTATCTGATACTTTTCAGTTAACAAATAGTTATGTTCCTTTGTTTTAGTCAGGTTTTTTAGCCTGAATTCAAAGCTGCTATTACCCTGTCTCAGCTACTGAAGCAAAGGATAAGCCCCGACATACGGAATATCTTTTTTAGGACGCTTCAAAAGAATGCTGATTTCTGAGGGTAACGGTGATGCTGCCCCGGCACCCGGGAATTCAGGTATCAGCTGGTAGTTGCCCAGTTTTCTGCTTTTAAAAATGGTATAATCAGAATAGAATGAACTGTGGGCAGAAAACTGCGGATAAAGTCCGTTCAGTCCGGCTGGATTATCCAATCCTATGATACATGTATCATTCCTGGCGGGACTCCATAATATCGTGGGGAATCTCTTCTCTCCTGTCCTTTGGGCATAGACATTATAATCAAGCTGTTTAAGCTGTGGATTTGGCAGCTTTTCGCAAAGCATCTTTCTCTGCCATACATACAACAGAGGCTTATCAAAACCGGCATCACCGGTCAAAAGATTATTTACAAATACATGTCCCTCGCGTTTATCCACATCGGGACCGGTAGCAGGATGCCATCCGAAACGGTCACCTACGGCGCTTCTCTCGCTGCGACTTATACAGGCGGTACTGTTGATAAGAGTGTTCTGGTACATTTTAACATCACAACTGTTAAGTATATGTATTCCCAGGTCACAATTGACAAATACATTACCGGCACATATCGCGCCTTTGGATATCTCAAAAAAGAATCCGCTCTCGCTTGGCCATGTCTGCATATAATTGATTTCATTTAATGAGCTGCCCACTCCTTCAACCCAGTTGTTCAGGAAAAGCCCGTCGACGTTCCCCACGTCGTACCAGATGCCGTTTGAATGAGGCAGATCAGTAACCAGGTTATCAAGACATGTTACACGATAGGACTGATTGAAGATCTTCACTGCTGCAGGATAGTATCCATAGATCTCCTCAATGTTGTTGCGGGTGAAGATATTTTTTTCAAGCATCACATCCGATGAAGCGATTATATAAATGCCTTCCGTACTTGTGTCGCTTACCTTGCAGTTCCTGATGGTAAGTTTATCACCTCTCAGATAGGCTGCCACACGGGAACAGAATGAGATGGTACAATGCTCAAAGGTTGTTCCAATTACATCCTTTCCGTGCTCAGTTTCAGGTGAAATTCCTTCAGGCTCCTTCCCGTCAACCTCAATAGCCCGATAAGCGTACTGGGTAAATGTTATCCCTCTTATTACAGGGCCTTTGTGATCACTGATCTTGCCATGACATTCTCCTGTGATCCTGTGAAGTGCTAAATTGAAAGCGGTTATCTCAACCAGCCTGCTTTCAGGGTCTGTCCCGATATAAACAAGCCCTGATTCATAGTCGATATAAAAGGAGTTTTCATCTACTTCCCCCTCATAACCAGCTGACTGTAAGTATTTTCCATCAATAAACACCATATCGTCGTTGAACCTGTGCATGGGAGTTGACTTTCCGTTCCTGTCACGCTGCCACCAGTTTGCAGGTTTTGAAGGGAACAGGTGGTCCCATTCAGTTGTCCAGAGTCCGTTACCCAGGTTTTTCCATTTATCGGCAACCAATGTACCTTTCACTACAGGTTGCTCATCCAGATATGGCTGAATCGTTATTCCCTGGTTCAAAACAAGATTTCCGGTCCGGTAATTCCCGCCGCGCATTATGATTACATCGCTCGTGTTTACTCTGGCTATAGCTTCTTCAATGGTTGTGGGGTCTGTCAGTGTTTCTCCCTTTGCTTCTTTTTTACCATCAGGTGCAACATAGTAGATTTTACCATTCGTCTGTGGCACCTTCCAGGTTTGCCTTACTGGACCATAAGGGCCGCCTGACGGTTGAGCTAAAACGGCCGATGAAAAAAGAAGACAAAAAACAAACATGCTTATTTTATTGCAGAGCATGGCAATTCTTACTGAATAGATTGATATCATTTTATGGCAATTTAAATAATTAACTACAGGAATAAAGATACAAAGTTTGCCATAGTTTGATTCATGATACAATCCTATAAATTAATAATACATGTATTTTACAATCATTAAAAATACTCATTCCCTGATTGACTTGTCAGCTGATTTAAGTATTTTTAAATTATGAATCAAGGTTATAAGGGAACATATTTCTATATCATGGTTTCAGGGATCTTCCTGATTGTTATAAGTAGTGCGTTACTTTCTGACGGTATGTTTATGGACGGGGTGCTATATGCGACAATGGCAAAAAACCTGGCAAATGGAATAGGTACTTTCTGGCAATCCCACATGTCAGAAATAATATTCCCTGCTTTTATAAATCATCCGCCTCTGGCAATAGGACTGGAGAGTATTTTTTTCAGGATTCTCGGGAATAGCAGGTTTGTCGAGCGTTTTTATTCACTTCTGGCAATAATGCTGACAGGTTTGATAATTGTTTCTATCTGGAAATCTCTTGGCAAAAGATCATCAACCGGATGGCTTCCCTTGTTGTTCTGGATAGTAATGCCTTCAGTTACCTGGGCCACGGTGAACAACATGCTTGAAAATACTATGGGGATATTCATTTGTCTTTCAATTTTATTTTATATTAAAAGCCTGAAGTCCAATAGAATACTTTATATCATTCTTGGGGGAGTGATGCTTTCACTTGGTTTTCTGACAAAGGGTTTTGTAACATTTTTCCCGTTTGTTTTTCCATTCTTCCTGTGGTTGTTTACACGGAAAACCTCATTCTGGTCCGTTATTACTGACTCACTGCTATTAGTGGTTTCAGCCGTACTTCCTTTAATCCTGATGTTTTTGATTATTCCGGAGTACCGGGAAGTCCTGCCGAAATATCTGGCAGTAACATTTGAACTGGTTGGCGGCATAGCAACAAAAGATTCCCGGTTTTATATTGTTTACAGGCTTCTTATGGAATTGCTGCCTTCGTTAGGGATAATCACCATATTCCTTATCTATTGCCACATCAAAAAAATTGGCCTTAATCAGTTAAGCGGCAATCTGAGTCTTGCTGCTTCTTTTTTTTGCCTGGGGCTATGCGGTGTCCTTCCAATAATGATTACAAAGGTTCAGAGTGGTTATTACCTTCTGACAAGCTTGCCATTCTTTGCAATTTCTCTCAGCCTGCTGATAATTCCAAATGTTAAAAACGTACTTGAAAGGATAAATTATAAATCATCAGGTTATAAAATCGCCGGCATTGCGCTGCTTTCAGCAGGCATTATCCTGTCTGTCAGTTTCTCGGGACATATAAACAGGGATAAAAATAAAATCAAAGATATGAGAGTTATTATAGCCAGACTGCCTGAAAGCACCACTATAAATATCCTTCCTGATATGTGGACCGACTGGAGCCTGCATGCATACTATGCCAGGTATAAGAACATAAGTCTGGATCCTGATTTAAATAATAAGCACGAATACCTTCTGATAAATAATGTATTATATTCCGACACAATTGCTGACAGATTTGAGAAAATTGAACTGAGAACCAGCGAATACGAATTATTCAGGAGAAAACAATAAGCAAACTTTCTCTTAACTTTAGTCCGGTTAAATACTATGAAAATAATTATTACAGGAGTCGCCGGGTTTATAGGATCCAACCTTGCCGGCAAATTACTTGAATCTGGTTGTGAAGTAACTGGTGTTGATAATTTCAGTTATGGATTTGAGAGAAATATCAGGGAATTAAAAAAGTCAAAGAAGTTCTTTTTTATTGAAGGTGATATTGGGGATCCGGACTGTCTTAAAAATTATAAATCGGACGTGGTGGTGCATCTTGCATCACAAAAGATCCCCCGATACACGAACGCCTTCAGGACTCTTGAGGATAATTTCAATAACCTTCAGAATATTGTCCGGAAATGTGTTTCTGACAGATCAAAACTGATTTTTGCCTCTACTTCCGATGTATACGGCAAGAATTCCGCGGTGCAATTCTCTGAAACTTCGGATCTTGTTCTGGGACCCACAACAATAAAGAGGTGGGCATATGCAATATCGAAGATTTACGGGGAACAATATATCATTGCCAGTCATGAGGAATTTGGATTGAATTATACAATTGCCAGGTTTTTCGGAGCTTACGGCCCGAACCAGAATCTGACATGGTGGGGTGGTCCTCAGTCTGTATTTATAAATAAAGCTCTTTTAAAGGAGGAAATGGAGATTCACGGTAACGGAAGCCAGACCAGGACATTCACATATATTGAGGATACTGTAAATGGGCTAATCCATTTAATAACAAATGCAAAATCTGACAACCAGATTTTCAATGTAGGGTCCGCACATAATTGTGAGATTTCAATTATCGGTCTGGCAAAGCTGATCTGGAAGCAGATAAACGGTATTAAATCAAATCCGCGGTTCAGGTTTATCCCTTATTCCGATTTTGGCAAATATGAGGATGTAATGGCAAGGGTCCCTGACATAAGTAAAATGAAGGAATATTTCAATTATGAACCTGTCTGGACACTGGAGGAAGGTTTGAAAGAAACAATTGCCTGGCAACGCAAAATTATGGGACAATAAAAATAACATTTGACTATTTTAAATCCTTGCAGTAAATAACAAATCTTTCTGCTTTCTATGAATCTGTACTTTCTTATACCTGTATTTAACGAATCAGCGAATCTTGATCTGTTAGCTGAAAATCTTCAGATGACTCTTCCGGAAGAGAGTAAGTTCTTCCTTTTTGTTGATGACAAGTCAGCTGATGACACAATTGATAAAATTCACAGGTTATTCAATTCAAAACCCTACCATATAATATGTAAAGAAAGGAACCAGGGACCAGGTGACTCCTTTAACCTTGGATTTGAATGGATCCTGGAACATTCTGATGATGAAAAGGATATCGTGATAACTCTTGAAGCTGACAATACTTCCGACATTGATCTTCTGCCTACTATGGTTAGTATTTCAGCATTGAATTACGACTTTGTCCTTGCATCTGTATATGCACAGGGCGGGGGATTTGAAAAATCTTCATTCATCAGGAAACTCATCTCTTTTTCAGCGAATTTCCTGCTTCGATTTATTTTCAATATAAAAATCCAGACCCTGAGTTCTTTTTACAGGATTTATCACATAAGCCTTATTAAGAAGATTAAGCAAAACTATAATTCAATAATTTCTGAAAAAGGATTTGTCTGTATGTTTGAAATTCTATTAAAAGCAATACGGCTGAATGCCAGTATCATAGAAATACCGATGGTGCTGAAATCCCTTAACAGGAAGGATAAATCCAAAATGAAGATCCTTAAAACGATGGTTCAATATATTAATTATGTTTTAAAACTTGGATTCAGAGGCCTCAATTAAAATACAAAATCCCGCAGATCATTGATCGTGCGGGATTTGCTTTTAAATGCAAAATATTCTCTGACAGTTATTTAAGCAATTCAATATCTATATCCTGCTTTGTTGTCTTTCTGCTTTCAACGGTAACACCTTCGATTATACCAAGGACTTCAAAAACAGTCTCTGTATAGGAAGCTACAACCAGGTCATATTCCCCTTCCGCCAGGTAGGCGATATGATAAACTCCAAGGCTATCGACCATGTCGGAGCTTATGGCATTCGGGAAACCATCGATCGGATCATTGGCCTCTTCTGCAATATATTTGTCGGCCACATAGGCATAGATCACTATCCCGGTATTTTCGGGGATATTTGTAACGTTCCCGCGTATTGCACCTGCCTGGTTATCAACAACAAGCCTGATAACCGGCTTCAGTATGTAGCGTGGAGAGGCTGATCCGGTTTTATGTACTGATTTTCTTACATCAAAGTCGGCTGTGATCTCGACAGTTCCGTTTACCGGTACTTTAAAATTTCCAACTCCCTTAAATCCTGATTCAGAACCGCTGGGGACAAACAAAGGCTGTGTGCTTCCGTCATTGAACTCAATGTAGCATCCGGGATTTACAGGTTTTACAGTTCCCACGACTGGTGCATCGACCATGAATCTTATCTGGGTATAGTTTCCTTCTTCAAGTTCCAGACTTCCCAGGAGATTTGTTTCACCCCTGGTAAGTTCAAGAAGATTGAATGTTCGAGGCCCTTCAAAATCTTCCATGGTCAGCCAGCCGCTGTCGCTGGTATGCACCTCGATTTCATTTATGGTGATATATACACCTGAAACAGTGCTGCTATCGATCGGAGAATCAGTGATTGACAGGATCACAGTTCCGGATCCTGTCTGTTCTTCGCATGATATAAAGAAAAGCGGCAGAGTTATTGCTGCAAGAATAAATAACATTTTTTTCATGATTTCTGAGTTTTATATATTTGTTATATTGTAATCATAGAGTCAAAAATATATTCATGAAGATGAACAAATCATGAATTTTTACAGAAATGACTGAAAAATCTTTTTCGTATCGCTGAATGATTTCCTTATATTGTATTTTCTTAAAATATTTTTCTCTTCCGTTATGAACGAAAAGAAGACCCTGATACTTGGACTGGGTAATGATATTCTTACGGATGACGGGATAGGACCCCGGCTTGTGCATGATCTCTCCCGGATATTTCCATCTCAGGATATTACTTTTAATACTGCATCCTGCGGGGGACTTGAGATTATGGAATATATAAAAGGATACCGGAAAGTGATATTTATTGATGCAATAAGGACCATGAATGGCAAACCCGGTGATGTTTATCATTTTTACCCTTCCGACTTCACCGAAACTTCCCATCTGTCAAATCTTCATGATATCAGTTTCCTTACCGCACTCAAAATGGGCAATATGCTGGATCTTGATCTTCCTCCAGATTTGCATATTATTGCAATTGAGATTGTTGAGGACATGGAGTTTAATGAAGAATTTACCCCCCTTGTCAGAGAAAATTATCCCAAAATACTGGAAAAAGTATCTTCACTAGTAAAACAAAGTTTACTATGATGCTTCTAATGCTGCAGGATTAACCGGAAGTTCATCACGGATTGGAAAGAAACCTTTTTTATGGTCTTGTATATGTTTTTTCAGTTATGGGATTGCTGATAATCCATTTTTTTGTAATTTTATAAATAAAGAATCCTTTTTGAATTTTTTTGCAAAGATTTATATATAAGCATTTTAAGCTACTTTCCAATTAATACATAATTACATAATCCAGGAGGAACTTATAAATGAATGAAAAAGAAAAGATACTTATCATAGAAGATGATACTGACCTTATCGCAGCCATCGCAAAAATACTGGAGAACAAGGGTTATACTGCAATTTGCGCATACGATCCTGAGGAAGGCCTGGAGAAATTAAATCAGGATAAGCCTGATCTGATCATTCTTGATGTTATGTTTGGAAGCAAGGGAGAATCAAAAGGCTTTGATTTTGCTCAAAAATTAAGGAATGAAAAACAATTTTCGGATATTCCGATATTAATGATGACGGCAATTAATACGGAAAAGCCATTTTTTAATATCTCACCTGATACTGACGGGGAATTTTTGCCTGTTGATGCTTTTCTTGATAAACCGGTCAAATCTGAAGAGCTTTACCTTAAGGTTGAAGAACTGTTGAAACAAAAAACCAGCAGATGGAATAGATGGCCTCAGAAAGAAAACTAAAAACCTGATCAAGTATTAATTGCGATTGACTTCCAGGTCAATTTAATCCTGTTACAATATCCCATCACCTTAGGTTTTGTATTTATTCAGGGTAAAAGTATTTGTTACCCGGGACACAATCTATGCCTTGTACCGGCATTTTCAATACTTATTGTGAAAAATATTACAATAAATTTTTTTTATTAATATTTTATTTACATTTATTACCGAAGGAAAGAACAGTTAATTAATAAATATTTTAAGACAGATGGAATTCAGTCCAAAAATTGTTGCATTTCTGTGCAAGTGGTGTTCATATACCGGTGCAGATCTGGCAGGAACATCCCGGATGGAGTATAAATCCAATGTGCGTGCCATAAGAGTAATGTGTTCAGGCCGTATTGAACCAACATTTGTGCTCAGGGCGTTTACAAATGGTGTCGACGGAGTGCTTGTCTGTGGCTGTCACCCTGGTGACTGTCATTACCAGGAGGGAAATTATCGTTGCCTCCGCAGGTTCCTGTTGCTGCAAAAGTACATTCAGCAGATGGGGATTGATTCAGAAAGGCTTAAGCTTGAATGGATTAGTGCAAGCGAGGGAAAACAATTTGCCGAACTGGTAAACAGTTTTACTGAGACTATTACTGAACTAGGACCCTGCAAGATCAGGGAGACCATGAAGGTATAATGTTGATATTAAATTTCTTAATATGGAAGGATCTAAACCAAAACTAAAACTTGCCATTTATTGGGCAGCTGCCTGCGGAGGCTGTTGTGTATCTGTCCTCGATGTACATGAAAAGCTTTTTGATGTTGTTGCGGCTGCCGACCTTGTATTCTGGCCTATCGCGCTGGATATAAAATACAAGGATGTAGAGGAGATGCCCGACGATAATATAGATGTAACCCTTTTCAACGGAGCAGTCAGAAACAGCGAAAATGAACATATGGCAAAACTCCTGAGAAGGAAAAGCAGGATCCTGGTTGCCTATGGAAGCTGTTCCCATCTTGGTGGCATCCCGGGGCTCGCCAATTTCTCAAACAAGGAAGAAATATTCAGACGGGTTTATTCTGAAAGTGAGTCAACTGTAAACCCTTCTGATGTGAGGCCTCTTAAGGAATTTGAGGTTGATGAGGGTATGCTCAGCCTGCCTGATTTTTTTAATGATGTGCGTTCCCTTGCCCAGGTAGTTGATGTGGATTATTTCATTCCCGGCTGTCCTCCCCAGACAGAAAGGCTTCTTGAAGTATTCACGGCCATAGTGAGCGGTGCGGAACTTCCGCCAAAAGGATCTGTCATTGGTGCGGAAACAAAAGCCCAGTGCGATGAATGCATCAGGAAAAAGACTGAAAACAAGCGAATTAAGAAATTTTACCGTCCATGGGAAATAAATGATGATGGTGAAACCTGTTTCATGGAGCAGGGAGTCCTGTGTATGGGACCTGCAACACGGGCAGGGTGCGGTTATCGCTGTATTAAAGGTAATGCACCATGCCGCGGCTGTTACGGACCTCCTTCCGGTGTTACGGATCCGGGAACTAAAATGATGTCAGCAATTGCCAGTATTATAGATGAAAAGGAACCGGAAGAGATCAGCAGAGTGCTTGAAGATGTCGTTGATCCTGCAGGATTTTTTTACCGTTTTAGTCTGCCATCCTCAATAATAAGGAGAAAACTGTCATGAGAAGAATTACAATCGATCCCATTACAAGGCTTGAGGGCCACGGTAAAATAGAGATCTTCCTGAATGATGAAGGAGAAGTAAATAATGTATATTTCCAGGTGCCTGAATTAAGAGGTTTTGAAAAATTCTGTGAGGGCAGACCTGTCGAGGAACTGCCGGCTATTGTAGCAAAGATCTGCGGTGTTTGCCCGGGTTGTCACCATATGGCATCAGGCAAAGCAGTTGATGCTGTTTTCGGTGTTGAACCGCCGCCTACAGCAAAAAAGCTCAGGGAACTCTTCTACATGGCACATTTCATTCATAGCCATATAGCTCATTTCTATGCACTTGCAGCGCCTGATTTCGTAGTCGGCCCCTATGCGCCCCCCTCCAAAAGAAATATACTGGGAGTCATTGAAAAGGTTGGCAAAGATATTGGTACTGAAGTCATTAAGCAGCGCCGTCTTGCCCAGGAGATACAGGCGCTCCTCGGCGGGCATCAAACATTTGTGGTTATGAATATCCCCGGCGGAGTGAGAAGAGGACTCTCCTCTCAGGAAAGAGATGATATAGTCACCAGGGCAAACGGTTTCGTGGAATTTGCAAAGTTTACGCTTAAGATATTTGAAGATGTTGTTCTTAAGAATAAAGAATATGTTGATCTAATTCTTAACGGGCCATATTCCCTGAAGCTTCATTCAATGGGACTTGTTGATGCCAATAATAAGGTTAACTTCTATGACGGGAAAGTAAGGGTGGTAGATACCGCCGGAAAGGAATTATGTAAATACTCACCTCCTGAATATCTTGATTATGTTGCTGAGCATGTTGAACCCTGGAGTTATCTTAAGTTCCCTTTCCTTAAGAAAATAGGCTGGACAGGTTTTATAGACGGACAGAATTCGGGTGTTTATCATGCCACACCGCTCTCAAGACTTAATGCTGCCGACGGGATGGCAACTCCGCTGGCCCAGTTGGAATATGAACGCATGTACAGCACCCTCGGAGGGAAACCTGTTCATGCCACGCTTGCAATGCACTGGGCAAGGCTTGTGGAGCTTTTATATTCTGCTGAACGGTGTTTCGAGCTTGCCATGGATCCTGATATTACCGGTAAAGAATTACGTGCACAGCTTGGTCCGATTCCCGGAGAAGGCATCGGAATAGTTGAAGCCCAGAGAGGCACGCTTACCCATCATTACTGGACCGATGACAAGGGCATTGTCAGAAAAGTCAATATTATTGTCGGGACGACAAATAATAATGCTGCTATCTGCATGTCAATCAAAAAAGCTGCAGAAGGTTTTATTAAGAAAGGCGTAGAAGTATCAGACGGAATCCTTAACCTGATTGAAATGGCTTTCAGGGCTTACGATCCGTGTTTTTCATGTGCCACACATAGCTTGCCTGGACAAATGCCGATAATCCTTGAAATACGTGAATCAAACGGTGAATTGAAGCAGCGTTTATTCAGAAGTTAATGCCTTAAATATTAAATACACAGCCAGGTATTTTAAATGTAATCATTAAAAAAGAAATTATGCGAACCGGAGTCTTTTTCTGCCAGACAGATGACAACAGTAAACTTAATATTGATGCGATAGCCAAGTATTCGGCAAATCTTCCTGATGTTGAAACGGTCCAGATCCTCAGGCTGAAACCTCTTCCTTCTGTAATATTTCTTTCCGACCAGATAAAGAAGCATGAGCTGGAAAGAATTGTAATTGCTGGAGATATCCCGGGTTATTACAAACCAGTCTTTACAAGAGCAATGGCCCTTGCGGAAGGCAATACAGATGAAATACGGCTTGCGTCATTCCAGCAACACGGAGCAAGAGGGGAAAATGCAATGGATCGTGCCAAAGCAATTGTTGCATGTGCAACTATGGGAGTACCTTTTCCGCTCGCTGCAGTGCCGGGTGGAAACCCGGTCAACCACGCGACTCTTATCATTGGAGGCGGCATCGCCGGGATTCAATCCGCCCTGGAGATTGCCAACGCCGGCAAGCAGGTGTTCCTTGTAGAGCAAACAGGAACTATAGGCGGTCATATGGCAATGTTCGACAAAACATTTCCCACCCTGGATTGTGCTGCCTGTATCCTGACACCCAAAATGGTATCTGTCGGACAGCATGAAATGATCCGCCTCCTGACCAGGGCGAAAGTTGTTTCAATTTCAGGAAAACCGGGATCCTGCAGGGTGAAGATCAGGCAAAGCGCAAGGTATGTTGATGTAAAGGCGTGTATTGCATGCAATCAGTGCACTGAAGTGTGCCCGGTTAAGGTTAAAAGTGAATTCGATGCAGGCATATCCCTGCGTAAAGCAATCTATATCCCTTTCCCTCAGGCTGTTCCAAACGCATACCTTGTGGATGAAAAAAGCTGCACGTACATTCTTTCCGAAGGCAAGAAGTGTGGTGTATGCGTGAAAAAATGCCCGAAGGAATGCATAGACCTGAATGAGACTGATCATATAATAGATATCGAAGTGGGGAATATAATCCTGGCGACAGGTTATGAACTTATGGATGTCAGCAAAATAGAACAGTACGGCTATGGTGTCTTCCCGAATGTCCTGACATCTCTCGAATTTGAGCGCCTGACAAATGCTTCCGGCACTACCGGAGGAAGGATAGTCACAAAAACAAAACGTTTCAATAAAAAAACAGAGAAAGACGAATGGATATTTTCTCCTGAAGGCATCCCGCCGGCAAGTGTGGCGCTTATACATTGCGTAGGATCGAGAAATAAGAAATATAATCCTTACTGCTCGCGTGTCTGCTGTATGTATTCCCTGAAGTTTGCACACCTGATCAAGGAAAAAGTACCTAATGTTAATGTTTACGAATTTTATATTGATATGAGAGCCTTCGGTAAAGGCTATGAGGAGTTTGCCGAAAGGATAAAACAGGAAGGAACATTTGTTGTACGGGGACATTCAGCATCTGTTGCGATGAACAACGGACAGATGGTGGTAAAAGGAGAAGATATCTTTAATGATACGCTGGTTGAGTTCAAAGTCGATATGGTTGTCCTTGCAGTCGGTCTGATACCTTCACCGGGGACAGAAGAGCTCAGCAGAATGCTGGGAATACAAAGAGATATAGACGGCTGGTACTCAGAACTCGACTACAACGGCAGTCCGACTGATACAGACAAGGGGGGAATCTATGTTGCAGGAATGTGCCAGGCTCCGAAAGATATTCCGGATACTGTGGCACAGGCATCTGCCGTGGCTGCAGGAGTTTTGGGCAGTCTGACAAGCAAAAAAGGGATCGGGCACCTCAGCAGCCTTACACTCAGTGAAATAGAAGCCAAAGCCAAAACCATTCATACAATCTAAGGAGAACCTTATGTCAACAAGAGTAAATCCAACCTTTATTGATAACCTGGACCCTTTTGGTGCCGAGGATGTTCAATTGTGTTACCAGTGCGGTGATTGTTCCACAGTATGCCCTCATGCGGATGAAGTTTATAAATTTCCCCGCAAATCCATGCGCTTTCTGCAGATGGGGCTGGATAAAAAACTTGAAACCACACTGGAACCATGGCTTTGCTACTACTGCGGCCAGTGTTCTGAACAGTGTCCCAGAGAAGCAGACCCTGGTGAAACCATGATGAGCCTGCGGCGCTGGCTTATATCACGCTATGACTTCACCGGCCTGGCCGGACAGTTTTTCAGGTCGAGGACCACGGAGATCCTTGCGATAATCATTGTTGCACTCATGACAGGATGTTTCATGCTATACTACGGATTTTCCGGAGGCAGTATCCATATTTATGACGGCGAAGGAGCATTTCTGCCAAGTCAGTTCATACATAAATTTGATCTTTCCGTGGGAGCAATACTGGCGCTCTTTCTTATTTTAAACGCCATTCATATGTGGTACCTGGTTATGATCAAGGGCACCCCTTTCCCTGTATCATGGTGGTACTATGTGAAAGAGTTTTACCAGCTCCCATGGCATTTCTTTACACAGAAACGCTATTCGGAGTGTGAAAAGAAGCGTGAATACTCTTTCTATATGCCATGGCTGATACATCTCGGGCTTATGCTTGGATATGTAACTATGCTGATTCTCGTAATGGTATTTATAGAACGGCTGCAGGCTGGACCTGAAATTCAGTGGCAGGTCCATATTTTCGGATACCTTGCCAGCATTGGATTGATTACCGGAACCGTATATTTCATCCGCAGCCGCTTTAAGAAAAACTATATCCAGTACAAGAAATCACATGGAACCGACTGGGTATTCGTGGTTCTGCTGTTCATAATTGTAGTAACCGGGATCACCCAGCATATTTTCCATCGTACCGGACTCCCGGAGCTGGCCAATATTACTTATATTATCCATTTAATGAGTGTTGTTCCGTGGCTTTTGAGAATGCCTTTCAGCAAATGGGCTCACCTTATTTACCGTCCGCTTGCAATGTATTTTTCAGGTATACGCCGCGAGGCATTAAAACATCAGGAAATAGTTTTAAATTCGAATCCGGTCTTAATCAAGTAAAAGAATCTACTCATGAATAATTGCAGAATAGGCGTATACATTTGCATGTGCGGCACAAATATCGCCAAAATAGTTGATGTAGAGGAAGTTGCTAAATTTACTTCAGATCTTCCCAATGTTGCCCTGGCAAGAACCTACAAGTATATGTGTTCCAATCCCGGGCAGGAGATGATCACCCAGGATATAAAAGACAACAAGCTTAACAGGATAGTTGTTGCTGCCTGCAGCCCTAATATGCATGAGCATACTTTTCGTAATGCGCTCCGTTCCGCAGGTCTTAATCAGTATCTTCTTGAAATGGCCAACATACGGGAACAGTGCAGCTGGGTTCATCATGATCCAAAGGAGGCAACAGAAAAAGCCAAGGGGCTTGTTTATGCAGCTATCCTCCGGGTTGAACTTCACGAGGAACTTGAAAGTGTATCAGTCGATATGTGCCCAAATGTTCTGGTTATAGGGGGTGGCATCGCCGGTATGACAGCTGCCCTGGAGATTGCTGATGCAGGCAATATGGTTCACCTTGTTGAAAAAAACGATCATCTCGGCGGTAACCTTGCACGCGTTGACCTCACTGCGCCATATCTTTATTCTGCCCGTGATCTTCTTACGGAGAAAATAACACGGACCAATGACAATAAAAAGATCCATGTTTATCTGCAGTCAAAAGTGACTGACCTGAGAGGATACATCGGGAATTTTAAAGCTACTATAGACTCCCTGAACGGAGAAATGACTAAAAAGAATAAGCCCGTTGAGGTGGAAATAGGAAATGTTGTTGTATGCACAGGTTACAAGGAATTCGATGCATCCCGCATTGTGCATTATGGATACGGAAAGCTGCCGAATGTTATAACTTCATTTGAACTGGAAAAGATGATACGGGCTGGACGAATTGTAACAAAAGAAGGCAAAATACCCAAATATGTTGCGATAATCCATTGCGTGGGAAGCAGAAGCCAGGAGTTCCATACATATTGTTCAAGAGTATGCTGCATGACAGCTTTGAAATATGCTCATGAGATTAAATCTGCAAATCCTGAGTGTTATATATCAGACGTATATATCGATATGCATGCATTCGGGAAAGGGCATGAAGATTTTTACCGCAGTTCTTCGGAAGCCAAAACATTATTCCTGATGTATGAAAAAGGCGACAGACCTGTAATTCATAAAGCATCTCCGAAAGACGATTGCGAAATGCTTATAGAAGTCAATGAGAAGCTGTCTGGAGAACTTATAGAAATACCGGCTGACATGGTTGTTCTTATGGTGGGGATGGAAGCACGTGAAGATTCGCACGAGGTAGCACGGATTGTAAATATAAGCCAGGACAAGGACGGCTGGTTCATTGAAAGCCATCCCAAGCTTGAGCCTGTCGCCACAACTACTGACGGAGTGTTTATTGCCGGCACCTGCGTTGCCCCGAAAGATATCCCTGATAGCGTTGCACAGGCAAGGGCCGCAGCAGCAAGGATCCTGGCAAGAATAGCAAAGGAAAAGATTGAAGTTGATGCCCTGTACTCGGAAGTGAATGAGAACCTTTGCTCCGGATGCCGCCTCTGCAATACCCTCTGCCCTTTCAGCGCAATTGAATTTATTGAAGATAAAAGGCAAAGTCATATTATCAGCGCATTGTGCAAGGGTTGCGGCGTATGTGTGGCAGCATGCCCTTCATCAGCCATCAAAGGCAGGCATTTTACTGATCAGCAGGTTCTTGCACAGGTTGATGGATTGTTTGGGATCGGTTAAAAGTTAATTAATTTTTCCTCCGGCCATCTCATGGAAGAAAAACTGGTACCGGCGCATATATTTTTTGTCAAATGGTTCATCCGGATCAGGTGGGTTGCTATAATAATCCTTGTTGTTTCAAATTTAATAGTCAGTCACCTGCTCGGAATATCCGTTCAGGAAATTGCCATTTATATACTTGCTGTTGTTCTGTTTGTATTGAATGTCCTTCACAGAATCATTCTTGCAAAGCTCAAAAAAGACAAAAGCAACAAAGTGATTAATAAGATCAAGCAGGATATCCATTTCCAGATAATCACTGACCTGATCATTCTGACTTTGATAATTCATTATTCCGGCGGAATAGAGAATCCCCTTATCCTTTTCTACTTCTTCCACCTGATAATAGCCAGTTCTATTTTTTCTACCTTCCAGAGTTATATATATGCAGCATTTGCAATAATTCTGACAGCTCTTATGGGGCTTCTTGAATGTTTTTCATTCATTCCTCACTACCAGCTGGAAGGTTTTATCTCCCACGATCTCTATAAAAATATTTTATATGTCTTTGGTGCAGGTTTTATTTTTGCCTGTGCCGCGGTTCTTGTCGTTAGTCTTTCCCATATGATAATCCACAAGTCAATAAAAAGCGAGGAAACTTATGTCAGAACAAATGTGGAGCTGGAAAATAAAGACAAGCTGAAGAATGAATATGTCCTCCGTGTAACTCATGATATCAAAGGACATATAGCTGCAATTCTGAGCTGTCTGGAAGTAGTACGATCAAACGCAACGGGACCTCTCAACGAGGTTCAGGAGGAATTTGCCAATCGTGCATATGAACGCACTGAACTGCTTTCGGGTTTTATTAAGGACCTCCTGAACCTTACAAGGAAAAGGCTTAAACATGATTATGAATTTGAAGAGTTCTCACTGAAAGACCTGATAAATAAGGTCCTGGTCCCGATTCAGATGCTGATGAAGGATAAATCGATTGATTTCAGTTTTTATATCGATAAATCGGTCCAGACTATCACCGGGAATCCTTTTACAATTGAAGAATTATACTCAAACCTGCTTATGAATGCAGTAAAATATACTCCCCCCCAGGGGAGAATTGAGTTAAACGTAAAAAGCCGCATAAATCATATTGTAACGGAAATATCTGATTCAGGGATAGGAATACCAAAGGAAGAACTTTCAAAAGTATTCGATGAGTTTTACAGGGCTTCAAATGTCCCCAAAGATATTAAGACCGGATCTGGCCTGGGGCTTTCAATAGTCAAGCAGATCATAGAAGATCATAAAGGACAGATATGGGTAACCAGCGAGCCGGGAGTCTGGACAAGGTTTACTTTCTTACTGCCGAAAAATGTTTCCTGATTTTGAGCAAAATAATTGATAAATCTGCCGACCAGAGATTTTCCTCGAGACTTGGACTGATATTAAGTGCTCTAGGGATAGCTGTGGGAACCGGCAATATATGGCGGTTCCCAAGGATAGCTGCCCAAAGCGGAGGAGAAACGGGAGCAGGTGCGTTCCTGATAGCATGGCTTTGCTTCCTGTTCCTCTGGAGCATTCCGCTTATTATTGCCGAGTATGCGTCCGGCAGGAAACACCGTTCAAGTGTTGTAGGTACATTTTTAAAAAGCATGGGAGCCCGGTTTACATGGGTAGGCTCTTTTGTTGCTTTTGTACCCCTGGCTATAACATTCTTTTACAGTGTTGTGGTCGGATGGTGCATATATTATTTTGTATATATGGCTTCCCATCCTCTGCCTGAGAATTTTGAATCAGCCATGTCGATCTGGAACAATTATCAGGCAAGCATATGGCCAATGATGACTCATGCTATAGCAATATTGTTTGGTGCTCTGGTTATATGGAAAGGAATAAATTCTATTGAAAAAGTTAACAAAATCCTTATACCTTCTTTACTGTTAATTGTGGTTATTTGTGTTATCAGAGCAGTTACACTGCCGGGAGCAGGTGAAGGTCTTGCCTATCTTTTCCGACCGGACCTCAGACAACTCGGAAATCCCAAAACCTGGCTTGATGCGCTGACCCAGAACGCATGGGATACAGGTGCGGGATGGGGACTCTTCCTGACTTATGCAGCATATATGAAGAAGGAACACGGTGCTGTGGGTAATGCATTCCTCACTGGTATAGGGAATAACACAGTCTCACTCCTGTCCGGAATAATGGTCTTCGGGACAGTATTCGCAGTACTTAAGCATGAAATGGGCATGAGCGATCTGCAGGTTCTCGAAATAATGAAGACTAGCGGTCCTGCATCAACAGGCCTGACTTTTATATGGATGCCTCAGCTGTTTAATAAAATGTTCGGAGGAGGCCTTTTGTCGGTTCTTTTCTTCCTTGGCCTCACATTTGCCGGTTTCTCTTCCCTTATCGCCATGCTTGAACTTCCGGCAAGAGTCATGGTTGATACAGGCATGAAGCGGAACAGGGCTATAGTTGTTATTGTGATCCTGGTATTCCTGTTTGGGATTCCATCTGCAAGAAATCTTAACTTTCTCAGTAACCAGGACTTTGTATGGGGGGTCGGGTTAATGATATCCGGGGCAATGATTGCTGCAATGATAATAAAACAGGGTGCAGATCAGGTAAGGAGCGAAATAAATTCCGTTGTTGAGGATCGTAAACTCGGAAAATGGTGGACATATGTCATCAGATGGTTCATTCCTGTTGCTGCAGGAATATTACTTATATGGTGGCTTGCCCAGTCATTTGTCCCGGGAGAATGGTTCAACCCTTTCACACAATTCTCTTTCATGACATGTATATTCCAATGGAGCATAGTTTTACTGTTGCTGGTGATCTTTAACAGGAGAATTACAAGGCTTTTTATGTGATTGGGAATAAGATAATTTATTGTTTCCTATTGAATAATTGGAGGTTAAACAGGGAATCCTGAGTTCTCAGGATAATTCAGGCTTATGTGGGGTATCTATCTATTCATTCATTTTTTATGTTCTGCTCCATCAACTCTATCTGTATTTGCTGAATTTCAAATAATCTCTTGGCCTGATTAATTAAAATATGGTCAACTTTTTCATGAAGCTGCCTTATCAGCCACACGTTGACCCAGTGTTGATCTTTGCCCGGAATCTGAATCCAGTTTTGTTGAAAGCAGTTCCCTGTTTTTAATACTTTCCATCACTGCGAGATCCAGTTTACCCAGCTCTCCGTCTTCTTCCATTAACATCTGTTTTATATACTCATCCCTGAAAGTATTTAAAACTTCGGAAGAAATCATTCCTGTTTCACCTGACCACTCCGGATAAGTTCTCTTTAACAAATCAAGAATCTGTGGTCTTATGGAATCGACCCTTACAAGATCTTTTAAAGGATATATTTTCAGTTTAATTAATACAATTCTCTGGGATATTTTATTCAGCTCACTCGGATATTATTTTGGTGCATTTCTGAAGGCAAACTGGAAAAGAATAGAGGAATATGAATTTGAGATAATGGGCTGTATATTAATCGCCGGGATCATTATTGGTCTTTTTCTTCGCAGCAAATCCCTGAAAAAGCTTGCAAGATTATCACCGGCAGAATAGAGATACAACTTAAATTGCCTAAATCCAAAACCACGAATTGCAATTTCTTACATCTTATCGGGAAGAGCTGCTGATGCTTATTTTTTCTGCTTCTGCATCTCCTCTTCCGAGCGCCCTGTTAATATCTTCACGTGTGACTGTTCGGACCAGTACTTTGCCATTTTCAAAAACCGGAAATGATACGGTGTGCTAATATCCCATATGCTTCACCAGGTAAGGCCCTGATAATAAGTGAAGGAGCAAAAATACTTACAGATCCTCCTGAATCTTTCATAGAACTTTTCATCCTTAGCTATTCTTTCAGCATTACTTCACAAATAAAATTTTGTCTATTTCTAAAAAAATAATCAATTTTTTTTTGAAATAATAAAAATAACATATAAATTTGCGTTTATATAAACGACCTTTTATATGGATGATCTGAAAAAACTCCAGCTGATTTTCCAGACATTGTCTGATTATAACCGGTTAGGGATATTAAGATTTATTTGTCAAAAAGAGTGTTCTGTTGGAGAAATTGTGAAAGCAACAAAACTATCACAACCGCTTGTGTCACATCATCTGAGAGTTTTAAAAGAAAACGGGATTCTTGATACCAGGCGAAATGGGCCATTTATATTTTATTACTTAAGAGATAACAAAATACTTGAGGCTATTAATCTGTTTTTAGAACTTTTTAAAAACTCTGATATAAAAGACAAAACCAGTTTCAGATTCTGTTCTGGCTGGACAGGTAGTAATTATAATATAAAAGCTTAGGAGGACAGGCAATGACAATCAAAGAAAAACTTATGAATGAAATGATGGGAAATCAGTTTAAGAACATGACATCTGAAGAAAAGAAACAGATGATGGAAACTATGATGGAAAAATTCTTTTCATCTATGTCTGATGAAGAAAAGAAAGATATGATGTCCGGTATGATGGGTAAAATGATGGGTAATAATCCCATGATGGGCATGATGTCAATGATGATGGGGAGAAAAGGAGATAAATCTGAAGAAGGCGGCGAAACCGGTAAAATGCCATGGGATATGTGCTGTGAGATGATGACCGGAATGAAGGAAACGGCTAATAGTGCAAAATTTGCTACCCCTGAATTAAGAGAATTATTTGATGACTGGTGTCAGCAAATTGAAAGAGAAATATTGGATCTGATAAAAGAAAAGAAGTCCATAAAAGTCGATGAAATGGCTGAGAAATTCAATCTTTCAGAGGATAGCATCAAATATCTCCTGAGCAGGCTGGCAAACAAGAACCTTATAGATTACAAAGCATAAGATTGGAAATCTTGCTAATGTGCTTATCTAAGACAGCAAGAATTTTACCGGATGAATGGGAAAAGCCTGTATTTTACTTTCTTCATGTACTCATCGCACCCTTTTAATGCTTTTCCCTGCCGGAAGGCAGGCGTCAACTCTCAAAATCATAAGCTGAAACGTCAACAAATGTTTTTAATAGTTGAATCCTGATAGAGCTATTACTATACAACTTGAGTAAAGTCTTATTGAATGAATTATTTAATGAATAAAAAATTAACTTCAACTTATACAATTTGTAATTTTGATGAGACATGCATTTAAAATTTTACCAAGATGAAAACAATATATTTTTGGATACTATTGGTATTGATAAATCTTATTAATGCCTGTACAGGTAACCATGGTAATAATACTGTACTGAAAGGATCTTACCTCGGACAAAAAAAACCAGGGATGTTGCCGGAAATGTTTGCTCCGGGATTCATTTCAACCGGACTTTATATTACGAATGATTGGGATAATAATACATTGAACTATTCTCAGGTAATAAACTATTTTACAAAACCCGGCCATGGCAGAGCTGATGTTTATTGGATATCTTCGAGTATTGTAGATGAATTCCGCACCAAGTAATTTAAGAAATGATCAACGCTGATTCCAATAGGCCAGAATATTGACTTCTGTAAAATTATTTCATAATTTTACATCAAATTCTACAACAATGAAATATTCTTTGAAATTAAATTACTTATGCCCTCATTGCAGGTCTTATTTAAGAGTCTGGAATAATATAATTTTTATAATCAAATCAATCCCAAGAGATCTACAGAGTATTTTATTATTAAATCCGGAACTGGGTAATTATGATTTGATACACCATTCATCAATAGAATTTGAAGAAGGGGAGATGTTGGATTTCATTTGTCCGGTTTGTCGAGCTGATCTTACAGCAATTGAAATACACAGGAATCTTGTCAGGATCATCATGATAGATGAAAATAATAAAGAATTCGATGTCTATTTTTCAAAAATATGCGGGGAACACTCCACTTTTTTAATTCATGAAGATGATATCATTGAAAAATATGGAGAAGGGAGTTCAGTTTATGTGGATTATTTCATGTCAAAACTTAAAAAAAGAAAATCAAGTTAAGAAAGCAGAACTGACATTATACCAGATTTCAACTTCATCTTACTTAATCCGTATGAGATGAATATTCTGGATTGTTAATCGTCAACCTGATAATTACCAGTAAATATATAAATTAAGGTTAGTTTTAAGTAAATTAGACAACTGCAATGCGCTGGTAATGTGATGATTGTAAAATTTCTCACTAGTTCCATTACCTCATAAAACACAAAAGCCCGCAATGTATTGATATTGCGGGGCTGTGAGAAATATTTTACTGTATGAATAAGAGTGAGAGTGAGTATTGAGGATCCAAAGTATTGAAACTGATTAAACTGCCATAAATCAGGTCAATAGCAATTTAGAGGAGTTTTTTTGTATTTTTATTATTGCTGTCACTATATCTTCCATGTCCCTTTTTGTACCCAGGAAAACTCTCTGTCCCAATGATAATCCTGTCTCTTTATCGATTCTTTCGTTAACCGGGCACAGATTTTCTCTTCTGTATTTATCAAGGCGCTCTTTGGAAAAAACCTTCTGGAATGTTCGTAAGTTCAGGTAGGTTTCAATAAAAGGATCAAGATGAAGTGAAGAATCGATCCCGCGTCCAAATGCAATTCCTTCAGCGCGCATAGCTTCTCTGAACCTTGCTTTGGGCAGATCATTAAAATACTCCTTTTCGTATATCAGCTGATATTCATAGAAGGCCCGCCTGGTTTGGCCAGGATATTTTTTAGTCGGACGAACGCCTTTAATTTCAGACAGCAATTTTTCAAGGTACAGGGAATTCTCATCACGCTGAACGCTTTGCACCTCCAGACGACGTATTTGTCCCAGTAAAATGGCTGCAACAAATGGTGTTATCCGAAAATTAGATCCGGGAAAGGATCTTCTCTGACCTCTGGGATCTCTTCCATTATTAGTATATCCATCGACTTTTGCCATAATATTATTGTCGTTCCCTATCACAGCACCACCTTCACCTCCACAGAGGCTCTTTCCTTCCTGGAAACTAAAACAGCCCAGATCACCAACAGAACCCAGTTTCTTTTTCCTCCACTCTCCCATATGTGCCTGGCAGGCATCTTCAATAACCACCAGGTTATGTTTTTTTGCAATTGCAAGTATTTTGTCCATATCTGCTGCAGCTCCCCCGATGTGTACAGGAAGGATTGCCCTGGTATTTGGCGTTATTCGCTCTTCAATTAAATCGGCATTTATCATAAATGTTTCGGGATCTGAATCTACAAACACGGGTAATGCAAATAAATTGAATGTAGTCTGTGCAGTAGCAATAAATGTGTTTGTTTGTGTAATGACTTCATCACCAGGACCAATATCAAAGGCACGCTGTGCTGCATCCAGTGCATCAGTTCCGGAGTTGGTGACAGCACAATAACTAACTCCCATAAGTTCTGCAAATTCCTTTTCAAACCTTACTGAAAGTTCTTTATCAGAATTACTGTATTCTGACCATATTTTGCTTTTGTAAGCATCCAGATACATTTGTATATCTGAATCTTCATATACAGGCCATGATCCTCCAAGGGCAGAACCTTTTTGGCGAACCGGAGTACCACCAAGTATTGCAGGTTTTTCAACATCCTGAACTGAGTCCAGATAAACAGATGCTATTCCCGTTGAGGCAAGGGTAACTCCTGCTGCACCAATAGACGTCTTTTTAACAAACGTTCTGCGTGTTAATGGTTTATTTTTCATATTTTTCATGGATATTGCTTAAACAAATAATATTAGTAAAATTATATATTAAGGAGGTAATTATGAACTCAAAGAAAATAATTCTTGTTTTTGCGGTCATTTTTATGTGCCTGTGTTTATGTGGACAAACCGTAAATTCCGGTAAAAAGCCAGGATCGTTGCGAATTGGTATAGCAAAAATTGATATCACCCCGGATATTCCGGTTATGTTATATGGATACAGTTCAAGAAAGACCCCGTCAGAAGGTGTTCATGATTCATTGTCTGCCCGTGCCGTTGTTTTTGAGAATAATGGTAAGAAGTTTGTTCTGGTTTCCTCCGATTTAGGTTCATATGGTGCTGAAGTGTTTACGGTTATACAAAAAAGTATTCTTGAAAAATTCAACCTGAAGGAATCTGAACTATTCCTGTCAGCTATACATACACACAGCTCTCCTATTTTAACACTGGATAAGGAGAGAGGAAATCTGAATAATATCATATATACTGAAACACTAAACCAGAAGTTATTAACTGTAATTGGTGAAGCATTTAAAAATCTAAACCCTGCCAGTATCGGAGTTGGTATCGGTTCCTCGCCTGTAGGTGCAAACAGACGTGAGATGAGAGCAGATGGTTCAATTACCCTCGGCCGGAATCCATATGGCCCGACCGATAAAGAGGTATTGGTTATGAAGATTGAGACACCTGAAGGAACTTCTGTCGGGGCGATCTTTGACTATGCAACCCATTCTACTTCCCTGGGGCCGGGGAACATGCTGGTCAGTGGCGATGTTTTGGGTTTATCTGCACAGTTTACAGAAAAAATTTTGGGAAAGGAGGTCATTACCCCTGTCTTTGCAGGTGCTTCAGGTAATATTGATCCATGGTACAGAGTTCTTCCCGGGTTTAACACCGAGTCCGGGTGGATACCGGAACCTGTGATACTGGGGACCCTCCTAGGGGAGGAGGTTATACATGTTTTCCGCAGCATTAAGGAGATGAATGGAGCGGGTGAAATCAGTTCTTCATTTGCTACTGTTGAGCTTACCGGAAGGAAAATGACAGAAGCGGGGAACAGGGTAACAAATGAAGAACAGGAAACTACCATACCGGTCAACATCACTGTGGCAAAAGTCGGTGAAAATGTAGCATTTGTCGGATTTAATGTTGAAATGTTAACGGAGATAGGTATGGCAATAAAGGCAGGATCACCATTTAAATATACATTTATCATTACACACTGTAATGGATCAAGTGGCTATCTGCCTCCTGCTGAACTATATAAAGAAGGAGGATATGAGGTTACCTCAACACGATTTGAACCAGGTTCAGCTGAATTGATTGTGAAGAAAGCACTCAGAATGCTGTACGATTTACATTAAAAATCTCAAGTATTTCTTTTAGTGTTTAATGGAAACACAAGCGCCTTTATCAAAATTGCCAAATCACCCTGACCACTAAAAGCCCTGGTTAAATACTTGATGTTTTGGTGTAATCAGGCTGGGAAAATGTGATCAATTGGGGCCGATTTCGAATAATAGCTATCTTATCAATTGAGCTATCCCCGTGACAGTCTTTAATGTAATTCTGGGGCTGCTGTCACCTCTGATAAAGCTTTTCCTGTTATAGTCATCTTTCTTACCGAAATCTGAAGAATTCCTGTAATTCTTTATATCATCAAGGAATGTCTCTTCATTATCAAATTTGAACGGAGAAATTATTCTTCCCTCGTCAGCCATGGCAATAAACTCAAAATATCCTGTTACAGGATGACTGTTAAAACTGACCTGTGCCTTATTAAAACTGGAGCTTACGTACAGATCGGCTTCAGGTGCCCGGTCAAGAGAGATCTTTATACTGCTCATCCGGTTTGGCCATATATTGCAGCCTTATTTCTATCTGACCGGAATTGGAACCGGAAAGAAAAACTTTTGTACTCCCCATGGTTTCCAAAAACAATGTATCTTTTTGCGGGAACTTCCATGATTTTTCTTTCAATTTCTGTGAAGATAATCTTCCGGATTCTGTGTATGACTGAATTATTAATATAAAAGGAAGAAGAAATATTAATTTAATCAATAATGTTCTGTTAAGTGTTTTCATTTTAGTATTTATTATTCAATTTGAATGGATATACTGGAATTTAATTCTATTTCAATTTTTCTATTCATATCTCAGATTATTAACCGGATTATCGTTTATGACCTTATAAGTCATTATACCACTGATGATAATAAACGTTCCGGCTACAACGACAAGTGCAAACAGGAAAACATCAAATCCGATTTGTGTCCTGTTCATATATTTGGTGAGCCATTCATTTAAGAGAAGGTAAACCAGGGGAATTGCAAGACAGGAAGCGATTATAAAAGGGGGAATGTATTCGTTCAGGAATATTTTAAGGATACTATTTGTATCAGCCCCCAATATTCTTCTGATAGCCATTTCATTGATTTTTGAGGTTGAAACAAGGAATGATACCGAAATAATACCCAGCAGAAGCAGAAAAAGACTTATTATTGTAGAAATAGTAAGTGTTTGTATAATCTTTACCTCCTTTGAGTATACATTGTTGTACTGGTCATCCATAAAGAAATAGGAAAATGGAGCAACAGGATCAATCTGTTTCCAGTTTTCACTCAGGAATTCCAAAGCCTTCTCGGACATGTTATCAGCGGTTTTGAAAAACAGCTGAAAGTCGTTGCTTATAGATGTACTGTTTACAACGAATGCCATGGAACCGGGAGTCTTATCTGTTTTGCCGAAATATATATCTTTCACAACTCCTACAACAGTTTTTTCATTATTCCCCCAGAAACCAATAAGTTTTTTACCAACAGCATCGCCTCCGATTCTTTGCGCCAGTTGCTGATTTACAATTACTGCTGAAACAGAATCGGTAGAAAAAGTTCTGATGAAATCACGGCCTTCAACAATAGTAGCTCCTATTGTTTTGAAAAAATCAAAATCAACGCCAAGATAACCTATGGAGATTCCTTCGTCTGATCTCTGTGAAGGCAACCTGACCTGTGTACGATTTGATACAGGGCCCAGAGGATAATTAGAAGCAGAGGCAAAACCCGTAAACAGTGGACTGTTTTGAACCAGCTGGGATGCCAGGAATCGCCTCTGTTCAAGTGAGTTTGCACCTCTCAGGTAATTATTGGTAACAATAAGGTTCTTTCTTTCAAAGCCCAGATCCATGTTTGTAATGTAATTAATTTGTCTGCCGGCAATAAGTGAGGCTGCTATCAGACCCACCGAAGTAAAGATCTGAATGCCTAACATTAATCTTCTCAGGTTAATTGACTGTTTGCTTCCGGCAATTCTAAGTTCAACTATTCGTGACTTCTTCAGCTTTATTGCCTCAGGAATGGTAATATTATTTACAAGAGATGAAGAATAAAGAGCTGGAACCAGGGGAAGAATAAATGTCAGAATGATGAGAATGATAATTATCTTAATACTGAATAATTCATTAATACTTAATCCTCCGGATGTCAGCTCTGATAAAGTACTCCGGAGAGAGATTATCAATAGAGCCGATATAAAAGATGCAGAAAATATATATATCAGATTTTCAAAATAGAAACGTGCAAACACTATATTTCTGCTCTCCCCATAGGTTTTGTTTATGCCTATTCTGAAGATTTCTGAAATGTTTTTACCTATATCAAGGATCATATAATTTCCCAGAGATATAATCAGAATGAATAAAGCTATCCATGGCAGAAAAACGACTAACTGGGAATTTCCGCTGTTAAATGCAGAACTCTGCATAATATCACCTGAATGAAGATAAATGTCGGTCAAAGGTTGAAGGGATAATTTCATCAGGTTATTATCCACCTTAAAACTTTCTGTAATTATCTCATTCAGCACCTTCTCCGTTTCAGCCCTAAGCTTCTTGTCTTTAAGTACAATAAAAAAATTTGCTATCTTATAATTAACGTCAGTCAGATAAACAGAAGTTTTAATGGCTTCAGTTGAAATGAGGTAATTGATTTTAATAAAAGAGTTTGCAGGGATATCTTCGAAAATACCACCTACAGTGAACTGCCCGGTATTGTTTATAGTAACTATCTTACCCAGCGGATTTTCTTCCTTAAAAATCCGCTTAGCCTCCTTTTGAGAAATATATATTTTATCCGGCAAATCAAGAAACCCGGTTCCATCGTGATCTGTTAACTTCCAGGAGAAGGCATTAAACAGCCCGGGGTCAGCATAAATTACCTGCTGGCTCTCAGGATCATTATCCCCTGTTTCCAGGGTACGGTCAAGAACAATTAACCTGACAATTTCTTCAACCTGCGGTATTTTGTCATTGAATAAATTTTTAGTGACCCCGGGTAAAATCGATGTCTTTATATTTTGTTCCTTGTCATCCAGGATTATTCTGAATATTCTATCTTTCCTCTCATGATATTTATCAAAAGAATACTCATTAATTACTATTGTAAGAAATATTGAGAAACATATCAGACCGACAGAGAGGCTGATTATTCTGATAAAGGGATAGATACTTTTTAATTTTATGGATCTTATAGAGTCCCTGATAATAAATTTGATCATAACAGCAGTTTTTAATTATTCGTAAATTCTTCAGCAATATTAAGACAGGCAAAACTGCTGGACAAAAAAAATCTATGGTTGACCTGAAAAATGAGATAACTTGCAGAATGTGATTCATTAAGATAAATTGAAGGCTAAAATTCTATAAACAAAGCACTAAAAGTTGCGGTTTAACCTTTTTTCAATGTATTTGCAGTATATTTTTTGTCAGTTACCGCAAATTTCCGGCAGGTTACCTGATTATTAATATTATAACGATCCAATTTCTTAACTTTGGTTATATGAAAAAGAGCAGGATATACCAAATCATGTTTCATTGCCTTTTCTGGTTATTGTATACACTGGTTTTCTATGCAGTAAACAAAAAATATAATATTAATTCTTTTATTCCCTGGAATACTTTTGTTACAACTGCTGTACAGATCAGCCTAGTCTATTTTATAAGATATTATCTCTTCAATAAGTATCACCAGAAGGGGAAACCGGTCCTGTTCTCATTCCTTGCTCTTTCATCAATCCTTTATTCTATTCCGGTTGTATGGATGATAGCTATGATAATTTGTAATATTAATGTTACTTTTTCAAGATTATTTACTATTGATCTTCTTCTTGCTTACCTTGTAACACTTGTAATTGTATTTATTCATGTATCTATTTCATTATTACGTGTCAAGGAAAGTAAAAAGATTGAACTGGAACATTTTGAGAAAGAGAAGAAGGAGATGGAGCTTTTTGCCCTGAAGAGCCAGATCGATTCTCATTTCTTATTCAATACTCTCAATAACATTTATGGATTGGCTTTAAAGAAGTCAGATCTTACTCCAAAAAGTGTACTTTATTTGTCAGAAATACTGAACTTTGTAATATATGAGACTAAAAACGATTTCTACCCTATCAGCAAGGAAATACAGCTTATTAAATACTATATTGAGCTGGAAAAAATGAGGTATGGAGAGAGTTTCAACATTGATTTCGAAGTAGATGACAAAGACGATGGTTCATGCATTACCCCGCTGATATTGTTTACTTTTCTGGAGAATAGTTTCAAACATGGCGTTTATAAAACTATGCATGATCCATGGGTGAAAATCAGATTAAAATCGAGTGTTTCGGAAATCTTTTTCGAAATTGAAAACAGTGTACCGGGAAATCCAGACAGTTCCGGCCAGAATGGAAATAAAGGAATAGGTCTGGAAAATATAAGAAGGAGGCTGGCTCTGTTATATCCGCAGATGCATAAATTAATAACAAAAAGGAATGAAAACTCTTTTTATGCGGGACTGACACTTTATAAAAACTATTAGACCCTTATTATGCAAATAAAATGTGTAATTATAGATGATGAGCCCATTGCAAGGGATATTATCAGAGACTATATTCTGAAAATAAATGAACTTGAGATAATTGAAGAATTCAACAAACCTACTGAAGCAATAACTTTCTTAAATGAGAATAAAACGGATCTCCTGTTTCTTGATATTAATATGCCTGAAATAGATGGAATAAATTTTGCAAGATCTCTGTCTAATCCGCCCGCCATAATATTTACTACGGCTTACAGGGAGTTCGCTGCCAACGGATTTGAAATCCAGGCTGTGGATTACCTTGTGAAACCAATACCGTTTGACAGGTTTCTGAAAGCCGTCAACCATTACCTTAAGCTGCATAGGAAGTCATTTGAAATGACAATAGCAGAAACCCGGGAGAAACCTGAAGATGAATTTATCTTATTGAAGGATAGCAAAAAAACTCATAAAGTACATCTAAGTGAAATTAAATACATTGAAAGCGACGGAGATTACATAAGGTTCTATTTGCAGAACAGGAAATTAATGGTAAGGGGAAGTCTCTCCTCAATGGAGGTCACATTACCTCCCTCAATGTTTCTCAGGATACATAATTCATATATAATAAACCTCAAAAAAGTTAATGCAGTAACCTTATATTCAGTCGAAATTGAAGGTACTGAATTACCGATAAGCAGAAGCCATAAGGAAAAAGTTCTGAAGACTCTAAATATAAAGCCTTAACCGACAGGAAAAGCCTTTAACAAAAACGTCACCTTTCAGAATACAAAATCCCACAGATCATTGAATTTGCGGGATTTGTGGTTTAGGATTGTGGTGCCACCGGCCCCATAAGAGTTTATCCAGTCTACTGAATGCCCCTGAGGCTTTTTCAGGATATTTATTGATTGATTAGTATAGTTAAATATAATGATTAAGTTAAGTCATAAATACATCTTATTGATTATCATGTTAGTAAAAAAATAATTTTGAGATAAATATTCTGATTTTTTCTTGGTCTATATATTATATTTGTACCTGATTTAAAATTATAAATTTTGGCCTATGCAAGTTACAGTGACCAGAAAGGGTATTAAGTTTCTCCCTGATCCCAGCAGGGTGATTGCCCGTTTTCTTTATACTTCCGATGAAAGAAGTAAAGATATTATTCGTCATGTGATGGCTATGTCTGATGATGAGGTAAATATTGCATTAAGCCAGGTGCTGAGAGGTTATGCCAGACGTCACAGGAATATTTCTTTAATATTTGAAACGCATTTTAATAAACTGGATAATCTGTTTAAAGAGCTGAAAATAAAGCAGAACAATAATAATAAATCGCGGAAAGCGCTTATAGGTTCATATTTCACAATGGAATATTCCATTGAATCGGCAGCTTTTTTTAACCCATCCGTTGTAGAAGATCCCGATCAGTCAGAATTAGGTCCGGATGAGAAAAGAGTGATTTTTAGTTTCAGGGCAACCGGTGAGGGGCATATTTCATCCATTGTTTTTCGTTCGGCTGTTATTGATAAGAATTCTGATCTGATTATTGAACCTGTCGGTAAAATGCTGGCAGAAGCAGAGCGCATAAAAAGGCATATTTACAATAAAAAATCATTTATAAAGAGACTGGATGAAATGCGGGATTTCGACAATAAGATTAGTCCGGTCTTTGTATTAGAAAAACTGGGCGACAGTTTTACTTATGGCGATTTGAAAAGAGCTGTGGAAGAGACCAGAAAAACACATGATCTTTCAGCGAATAAAGAATCAATCATTAATCAAATGATGTGGCTTGCGAAATCGCATTATGAACTTGACTTTTCACTTGATTCGTCAATTTCTGAGAGAGTCATTTTCCCTACCTCCGAAACTGAAAAAAATGGTATTGAAGATGCCCGTTTTGTCAGATTTACAGAAGATGACGGTGAAGTAACATATTATGCTACCTATACTGCTTATGATGGCAGAACAATATTACCAAAGTTACTTGAGACCAAAAATTTTTACCATTTCAAGGCTTTACCCATTCATGGTGAAATTGCCCGGAATAAAGGTATGGCGCTGTTCCCAAGAAAGATTAAAGGTAAATATGCCATGCTGTTCAGGATAGATGGAGTTAATAATTATATAGCTTATTCAGATAAAATAAATATCTGGCGCGAAGCAAAGCTTATTCAGGTACCAAAATTTCACTGGGAGCTGGTACAGATTGGAAATTGCGGCTCGCCTATCGAGACAAAAGAAGGCTGGCTTGTTATTACACACGGAGTAGGACCCATGAGGGAATACGTATTAGGAGCATCATTATATGAGCTTGATGATCCTGAAAAAGAGATTGGCAGGTTAAAGACACCTTTACTGGCTCCAAATGATAAAGAGAGGGAAGGTTATGTACCCAATGTTGTTTACTCTTGCGGTTCTGTTATCCACAATGGCAATCTGATAGTCCCTTATGGAATGTCAGACTGTGCATCTACTTACGCTTCTATCAATTTAAATGAACTTCTTAATGAACTTAAGAATTCAATATAGCAGCAGAATTGAATAAAAAAAACTCAAAGATAGTTGCCGTTATAGTAGCCCATCCTGATGATGAAACACTATGGGCCGGCGGAACTATACTGAGTAATCCTTCATGGAAATGGTTTATCGTTTGTCTATGCAGGAGAAGCGATAATGACCGTGCCCCTAAGTTCTTTAAAACATTACAAATTTTAGGGTCTGAAGGAATAATGGGGGATTTGGACGATGGTCCTGAACAAATGCCTCTGGATGAAAATGAGTTGGAGCATACAATACTTAAGTTATTACCTCCTATCCATTTTGATTTGATTATCTCACACAATCCCAACGGTGAATATACAAGACATGTCCGGCATGAGGAAACAGGAAGGGCGGTTATTAAGCTCTGGCATGCAGGCAAGATATCTGCAAATGAACTTTGGACCTTTGCTTATGAAGATGGCGGCAAGGAATATTATCCCAGACCTTTAGAAAACTCTTCTTACTTCCAAATACTTACGGAACAGATTTGGCAAAAAAAATGTAGAATAATTACAAAAACATATGGATTTGAAAAAACAAGTTTCGAAGCAAAAACAACACCAAAAGCTGAATCATTCTGGCAATTTACAAATCCATATTGTGCTCAAAAATGGCTTAATAATGGAGGCGTTTTATCATGAAAGTATTATTATTATATGACTACCCTCCTTCTCCGGGAGGGCTTGCAACCCAGGGAGATCTGTTATACAGGGGCCTCACTAATATAGGAATTGATACCCATGCAGTTAATTTCGAATCGGCACAGGAGAAGGAATGGTATTACCGCTGGTTTAAGCCGGATGTTGTTGCTGGTGTTGGTTACTGGGGGCATACACTCCAACTGGTTCTCCATCCGCAACGATATGGAGTTCAACCTGTACCATGGCTTGTTGCTGATGGTTATGTTGCAAACTACCATGAGGTGCTTAATGCTCTTCCACTTATTATGGTAACATCGAATTGGGTAAAGGAAATGTATGTTCGAGACGGGATAAACAGTGATATAATTGAGGTATTGCCGGTTGGCTGCGATACAGATGCTTTTGCTCCTTTTAAAAAAGACGACCCGAAAATTATAACAGTACGCGAAGCCCTGGGGGTTTCACCGGATCAGATAATGATCCTGACTGTGGGTGGTGATGCTGCATCAAAAGGTGCACAGGAGGTAATGCAGGCACTTGCCATAATTGATACAAAAGCTCCCGACTGGAAATATGTTTGCAAAGTGTGGCCCCAACCAAGAACCAAACTTCAGAATCTGGCTGATCTGGAATTGGCAACGCAATTAGGCATCGAAAAAAATGTCATCTATACAACAAATACCATATCACGTAATTTCATGCCATACCTGATAGGTGCCTGCGATATATATGCTGCCCCTTCGAGGCTTGAAGGCTTTGGAATGCCGCAAGTGGAGGCAGGCGCTTGTGAAAAACCCGTAATAGGTATTAATGCCATGGGAATGCTCGATACACTTGTTCATGGTGAGACCGCATTCCTGGCAAATGTAGCTCAGAAAATTATCATGAACGAAGTGATCCTTGGTAACGAATCGGGCTTTGAAGACAAACACAAGGTCGTATTTAATGTCCCACGGACAGTGGATTATCGCGCAAGTGTTCATGATATTGCCAACTATTTAATGGATTTAATGACTGATGCGGCATTACGTGAAAAAATGGGCAAAGCCGGCAGAAAGCGTGTAGTCGCGAATTTCGACTACCGTGTAGTCGCGAAACGATTTATTCAGATAATAAACGATAAATTGGAAATAACATAAATTGTCAAATCCATGCAAACCGCAGACTGGAAGGAAATAAAAGAGGCAAAGGAGGCTGCCCTTGAAGTGCTGCTTCACAATGCCCACGGGCCATATCACGGGCTCCCACGTACTGCAGGCTGGGGATACCCGGAACCCTATACAAGAGATTTGATGTTTTCCATATTAGGAATTGGTGTTTCTGAGAATAAGAGATTAATAGATAGTATACGTAAGGTTATGGTAACTCTGTCAGTCAATCAGACTGAACATGGTCATATCCCCTCACTGGTGCATGATAAGGAGGATCGTGGATCAAGCGATTCAACTCCTTTGTTTTTACTGGGTACTGCTATTTTCAGAGAAATATCGGGTGAGTATGATTTTCTTCAGGATGCTGTCAGCAAAGCTCTGACATGGATGGTGTATCAAAGCCCATCAGATCGATACCTGGTTGCCCAGCAACCTACAAGTGACTGGCGCGATGAACAATGGGTTATGGGATATGGCCTGTTTGTGAACACCCTGGTATATAGCTATCTGCGGCTCCTGGGTCAGAACAAAATAGCGAATATGGTACGTCACGAAATGAGCAGGTTCACCATTACCGGAGGAAGTATGCACCATCATGTCCACGAAGGCCTTGTAGTAAAACATAAGCCCTACTTTGCTTTATGGTCTTATAAAATCTACAGCAGCGAACGGTTCGACCTGCTTGGTAATAGCCTTGCCATTCTATCAGGGACAGCATCACCCACCCGTGCGGAAGTAATGATTTCCTGGATCGAAGAGGAATGCGCAGACATGAGAAAAAGAGGTGAACTGGCAGTTGATCTGCCACCTAATTTCTTCCCCTTTATTAGACCTGAAGATCCTGACTGGCATGAACGATATTCAGTATATAACAACCCTGGAGAATACCATAATGGAGGTATATGGCCATTTATATGCGGCCTTTACGTGGCAGCATTAGTCGCGGCAAAAAGGTACGAGCTTGCCGGGAAAAAGCTCATGGCACTTACCCATCTTATTAAAACTTCAAATGACAGAAATATTGATTTTGGGTTTAATGAATGGTTAAAAGCCCAGAACGGAAGAGCCATGGGGCAGAACTGGCAAACCTGGTCAGCTTCGCTTTATCTGTACGCAGTAAAATGCGTTGAAGAAAAAAGAACTCCGTTCTTTGATAAGATAAGAAATTGTCCGGATGGGTCAACATTTGATTAACAAGGGCAGCAGCGATTGATATGACAGCTACTTATGTGTCTCTAAAACATTCTTGTAAACCTCCAGATATCCTTCAATCATTTTTTGACGACTGAACTTTGAAGCAGCATACTCCCTGCAATATTTTCTGTTAATAGATCTAATATTATTTACTGAGTGCACTGCTTCGTCAATACTATTAACCAGAAAACCGGTCTTCCCGTCAAGGATTAATTCCGGCATAGCGCCTTTGTTAAATGCAATAACGGGCGTTCCGCAAAGCATTGATTCTGCAACGCTTAAACCAAAAGGTTCTTTAAAACTAATCGGATGTAAAAGTGCATAAGCTTCACCCAGGAGCTTATCCCTTTCCTTCGGTTCAGAATTACCAACATATACAATGTCATCATCATTAATGAATGGCTTGATCTTACTGTCAAAATATTCCTGATGCTGAATTAAACCGGAAATAATAAGTTTTCTTCCGGATTGTTTTGCTATCTGGATGGATTCAGAGGTGCCCTTTTCGGGATGAATCCTTCCGAAAAACAGCAGATAATCTGTTGGTTCAGAATGGAAAGTAAATTCATCTGTATTGATACCATTGTAAACTGTGGCAGTGTAATCAAGTTCAGGACTCCGGTCAGAATTACTGACAGAGACATAGTGGTTGGTACTATTATACTTTTTATAAACTGAAAGGATTTTTTGAGAAGAAAACCCATGAATAGTAGTCACCATAGGTGTCCTGATCAGATGTGAATAAGTCAGCGGCAGAAAATCAAAATTATTATGAATCAGATCGAATTTATCTGCCTGCTCCATCAAATGGCTTATATGCAGGCACTCCCAGACTTTAGGATCAGCTTCGGCATCTTCCGAATAAGGCCGTTCACATATATATTCCAGCTTGCCTTTTGTTATTGAATCTCCTGTGGCAAATAAGGTTACATCAATTCCGTTTTCAATCAGGCCTTCAGTAATATTTGAAGCAACCTGTTCCCATGGTCCATACTTTCGGGGAGGAGTTCGCCATGCAACAGGGGATAATATGGCAATCTTCATATTTAAGTTTATGAATTGATCAGGTTAACAGTCTTATTATTGTTTTCAACTGATGACTATAATGCTTTTCTTGAATTTTTCAGACAATGATCAACAAGAGATTCTATATTTGCAGTGCCCACACACATTACTTTGTCGGCTCCACCCCAATAGATCTTAATGCTGCCATCTTCTTCAGGAACGGCTCCGCATGTGAACACTACATTATGTACATAACCGGTTATTTCATAAACTTCTTCCGGCTGTAAAATCCATTCATCGCCGACAGCAATTATCTGGGAAGGATCTTCAAGATCATGTAATGCAACACCCAATCTGTAAACACATCCGTCCATGGTGGGAAATACACCGTGATAAATACTTAACCAGCCACGGGCAGTTTTAACCGGAGGCGCTCCGGGGCCTATCTTCATTTCATCCCAGTGATACTTAACTGGCTTCATAATCAGTTTTGATTCGCCCCAATATTTCAGGTCCGGAGAATAGGAAATCCAGATTGACCAGGGTGATATTTCTGAATGAGGACGGTCGAGGCGTGCGTATAAACCGTTAAACTTTTCAGGAAAGATCACAACATTACGGTAATCGGCCTCAGTGATAAGAGAAAATCGTTCAATGGACTTAAAATCCCTGGTTTTTGCAAGACCAACACGCACGCCATGCCTGGAATAGGCACTGTAAGTCATAAGATATTCACCATCGAGAAAAATAATCCGGGGATCTTCAACACCATACTCCTCATATTCTTTGAATATCCCTTCAGCAGCAGGGATCATGAAAGGTTCTTTATCTACTCTAAAATTAAATCCGTCATAACTTTCTGCTTTGCCTAATATACTTCTTCCGTTAAGTTTATGAGACCGGAAAATCATTATATACCTGTCATGAAATTTCACAATCCCTGCATTATGTACGGTAGCAACCGGATAAGGCACATCCTCCTTTGTAAGGATTGGATTATGTTGATATCTTTTTATTAACATGGTTTACAGTTTACTTTTCATTTCAACTGAATTGGTGGCTGTCTTAGATCTATTCTTCATATTCTTCAAATGCCAGCAGAACTGTCAGGTGTGAGATCAAATAAGCCAGTGAACTTTCGGCACCCTGGTTCCGATTTACACCGTAATTTTCAAAACCATCGCAGCAGCCTTTGGTTTCAAAATCGTATAAACTCATTCTGAGATCATTTTCTCCCAGGAACCACATGAAGCAGGCAAACAATTTTGTAAGATATTCTTTATCCCTGGTCAGATGGAAAGCCTGATGATACATTAATATCATAGCCAGGGCATCCACCGGCTGCTGGGCAAACATGGAACGTTCACCATCTTTTATATACCATTTTTCATTACCAATAATCGATAAATAACCATCTTTAAGTGTTTTTTCTGATAAAAAGTTCATGGTCTCCAAAGCAGTCTCAGTTATTTTATCATCTTTAAATATTTCTGCCGAATATAAAAGAGCGAGCGGCAATATCCCATTATCATAAGCCAGCAACGGTTCAAACCATTTCCAGTCGGGAGAGCTGTTTTTTTCATAATGTTTGATCAGCTTACCGGCGAGATTCCTTAATCTTTCGGTCATTGAATCATCATTTGGATTTCTCCTGAGGTAATAACTGATTCCCACCATTGAATTGGCAATACCTCTTATAGACTGGAGTTTTTCAAAGTTTGGAGATGCATTAAAGAAAATTAATTTTCCCGTCTGGTAATAAGCATCGTTAGGCGCATTGGCAAGCAGATATCCGAGTGCCCAGATAGTTCTTCCGAAAGAATCTTCCGAACCTACCTTATCGAGAAAGTTCCGGTTAAAACTCAGGAAATTCCTGAATGTACCGTCTTTGTTTTGCATGTAGTGGATATAACTTAAATATATGGGAGATAATTCCAGGGCGAGGTAATCCTTTTTTTGCCTGTATGCCATTAGGACCATAAGCAAGGCTCTTGCATTATCATCCAGACAGTAGCCTTCTTTTAAATTTGGAATACCAAATTTTGCATGTTGAATGATCCCTGTATCATCTGTTAAACGTTTAATATGAACTAGCGAAAACGGAGGCAGAATGAGCGGGTCAAGAATGGTTTCCTTTTTTGCTAATATTTCCGGCTTATCGGTCAGAATTTTTTTTGCGGCTGTAATATATTTTTCTCCGGTTTTATCCCATTTTATCGTTTTGCCATAATCATATGCCTTTTTCCGGAGAATTTTTAATGCATCCGGATTATCCAGCAATTCATTTAAAATTGTTGAAAGTTCATTTGGTTCATTAAAGTTAAAAAGCTTTCCCCTTCCATCAGCCAGTAATTCTGTCGCATGCCAGTAAGGTGTTGAAACAACAGCTGAACCTGCACCTATTGCATAAGCAAGTGTTCCGCTTGTAATCTGAGCTTCATTCAGATAGGGCGTAACATAAATATCAGATGCATATAAATATTTGAACAATTCTTTTTGATTAATATACTCATTCAGGAAAAAAACATGCTGTCTCAGATTGAGACTCTTGACTAAATGTTGAAGATAATTACGGTATTCTTCGCCGGAATACCGAAGAACATTCGGATGAGTTTTCCCCAAGATCATATATAAAACCTCGGGATGCTTTTCAATAACTTTTGGTAATGCTTTTATTACTGTTTCAATCCCTTTATTCCTGCTGATAAAACCAAAAGTAAGCAGGACCTTTTTATTTTCGAGATGGAATTCTTTTTTGGATTGTGACTTGCTAAACTGAATATCAGGCACTCCGTGTTCAATATATTCAATTTTCCTTTTATCTACATTATAGATGGTTGTAAGAAATTCAATGGCTTTATGGCTCATTACGACAATTTTACTGGCCATTTTGCATATTTCCACCAATATTGCTTTCTCGTTGTAGGAGGGAGTTTTGATAATTGTGTGAAGGGTGACGATCAGTGGAATTTCAAGCCGGTGAAGCAGAGAAAGAATATATACACCATTTTGTCCGCCAAATATACCAAATTCATGTTCCAGAATACAAAGGTCAGCACCGCTGAGATTAATGAATTTTACTGCCGACAAATAATCTCTTTGATGCTCCTGTCTTATTGTCAGTTTTACTTCTTCGGGATAATCATAGGTTTGTTCATGATCGTTAAGGGCTACAACGAATCCTTCAATTGAAGCATTCATTGTTTTATTACCTGCCTGCCTGCCGGCAAGGTTCATTACCATAGAATTGTAGAGGTTCATGGTAAAAGTACCAATTCCACATTCCCTTGGTGGATACGTTCCGATATATGCAAGTTTCATAATGTCAAAGATACAATTAATAAACTATCTAAATGGACAGATGAGGTGATATCAAAACCAATCTCGCAAAAGTATAACCATTACTATCTATTATAAAGATCAGGAACAAAAAACCAGCCTTCGGAGCCGGATTTTTATTACCTTGCAGAGTAAAATCAAAATAATGGAAATTAAACCTAAAATAGTCTATATTCTTGTAAATTATCAGAGTTCTAAAGAACCTAAACAGGAATATTGGACAACAAGACAATTCAACACTTCATTGCGTTCAAATCCTTTATCAACCATAAACTCAATTTATATCTCCTATAAATTGAATGAAGATTATAATCTGAATTTAAAGATAGAGCATAGTAATTCTCAGGATAAATGGAGTGTTTATAACATGGACAAGCTATTTTTTTCATTTACTTGTAAAGAAGGAAGAGATTTTATAAATGTATTTGAGCACCAATTCAATCTGGAACTGGAAAAACAACATAAAAAGCCTCCTGAATCATTTCCTTCTCCTGATTCCGAGCCAGAAATTTCAATATAAAAGAAGCAGCATCTCCTGAAGTAAATCTCGTTGCATTAGTGCTATGAAAGCTGCTAATAGAAAGAAATGCCACATATCAAGTTCTTTATAGGAATATCTACTATATCTATAGGACTTTAAACTTGCTTCTTTTATTTTTTAGCAAATAATTTATTTAATAATTCTAAAAACCAATCAAGTATAGAAGTAGATTTTATTGCTTTATTATAATGAACACATTCAATACATTCAATATCACCTGTTGGTTCAGACCAGTCACATTCAATATCATTATATAAGCATTTCATATCTCTTTATTTATGGGATTTTTTTTATCTCGCATCCATCTTTTTGTACTACTTGCTCATTTAAGATTATCTCCGTTAAATGCCACATATCAAATTTCAGAAATATTCTGATAGTGTGCAAATAAAAAATTCGGACACATGAGCCGGGCTTCTATATTGTGTATATATTGTATCTTGCAGAATATAACATAAATACTCTCCATCATGGAAAGAACCAAGGGCAAACCTAAAATAATCTACCAGGCAATGGGCAATGAGCATTATTTTCCTACACCGCAACCTGCTTATTATTATGGAATGCCTGACAATAAAGTCTATGTTATATATTCAAGCCTTTATAAAATACCTGGTGGCAAGGTTGGATCTGAATTTGTTATAGCAGAACTTGAAGAATTTTCATATAATTATGAAAAAGAGACTTTACTTGCGTATAAGGACAATGATCTATGGCCATTGACTATGAAAGAGGCTGTTTGTGGCTGGACTCAAAAAATGAAGATTATTAAGACTTACAAAATGGCTGAATCTCGTTTAACACCTTTAACAGCCAAAACAATCATGAATAAATTCTTTGTGAGTAAAACATAGGACAAAGAATTACAATTAGCTGCCTGAATTATTATCCGTCTTTTTTCTTTCTCTCTAATGGAATTATTCCTGCCATCTCTCCTATAATATTTACCAGTTCGGTTCCTGCCGGTACAACAATTTTAGCATTACTGCCAAGAGATGCTTCAAGAGCTTCCAGCTTGCGCAATAATTGGGCATTTCCAACAAAATATTTATCTGCTGCTTCATTTACCAGTTTAATGGCTTCAGCTTCGCCTTCAGCGTGCAATATTTTAGCCTGTTTATAACCTTCAGCTTCTTTTATTTTTCCCCTCTTTATCCCATCGGCAACTGTTTCGGCAGCAGTAGCCGAATCTATTGCGGCAATTTTTTCATTTTCAGCTTTTACCACTTTATTCATGGTTTCCTGAACATCCGAAGGGGGGTCAATTTGTTTTAATTCGGTACGGATAATTTCAATCCCCCAACCTTTAGTTTCTTTATCAAGGGTTGCAAGAAGCTCTGTGTTAATTTTCCCCCGTTCGCTGTTGGCAGATTTTAAAGTAAGTGTGCCGATTATATTACGAAGTGTTGTACGGGCAAGTTGAACAATCTGCCATTTATAGTTATTAACATCATACGTCGATCCTTTTACGCTCCCTTCATCTGATTTTACCCTGAAATAAACCTGCGCATCGACGCTGGCATTCAGATTATCGTTAGTGATTATTTCCTGTGGCTGGGCATCTACCATCTGTTCGGTTACATTTATCACAAATATTCTATCTATGATTGGAATAATCCAGTGAAATCCGGGATTAGCAAAATTATGGTACTTTCCAAGCCTCTCAATTAAACCTCGTTCAGTTGGCCGTACAATTCTGATTCCTGCGAAAAATATCACTACGACAGGAATTACTACATACAAATAGTTCATTTTAATTTCCTTTCTTTTTTAAATAATTATTTTTCAAATTTAAAATAGTGAGCTCACAATTTCAATTGTATCTAAAATACAATGATTAAACTCTTTACTGACCTTTAACAGAATTTCAAAAAGATTAAAATCTATATTATATTTCTTATAAAGATAATAATAATTATCTGAAAGTCAATAAGTATTGAATGAGATATACCCAGAGCATCATTCTGCTTTTATTATGATTAGCCCTGTCAGCTGCATTGGCCGGACGTCCTGACCATATTCAGCCAGTCAGGTTACAATTAACATATATAACTATACAATAGGCATTTAGCTCCGGCTTTTGGTGGTCATTTTGATCCGGCCAGCTATGTCCAAGGCCACTGGCCTTTCCAATTTGCAAAAAACATTTAAGAATCAGAACTGTTCTTTGCCAAAAGAACTTTCAATTTTCTTACTTGATTTACCTTTCATGTTAAAAGCATAGGATACGTATAATTCAAGTATCGGACCTAAACGGTCATATTCGATTTCCTGATAGAATATTTGAGTGCCGCTGGCATTATACGCACGTGTACTTAATCCGGTTATATTTGATCCTAAAATATCAAGTCCTTTCAGGGAGAAATCCCATCCTTTAAGCCATTTTGGCGTATAATTTAATGATACGCTGGCCATATAAAACATTTCATCTCTTCCCTGTGCAGTGACAGTTGCCGATTTCATATCAAAATCAGCCGTAAATTTTAATGATTCTGTCAGGATGAAATTCGCATTCCCCTTAAGACTCCAGTTGGTACTTCTGTTGTCTTCTTTATATCCGAAAATATCACCTTTAACCTTGAAATTGTACACGGAACTGCTTATAAAGAACCTGGCAAAAGTGCCAGCTTCAAAATTCATGGCCAGTTCCATACCTGTTGCCCGGGTATTTGCAGAATTGGTATAGCTTCGTATCAGCACATTCTCTGGTTCATATACAGTGTTAACACGAAAAACCGCATTATCTGTACCCCGATAAAATCCGGTAAGGTTGGTATTATGCTTTCCGGCTTTGTTATTAAAAGCAATCTCAACACTCGTCAAATATTCCGGTTCAAGGGCAGGGTCTCCTACAACGTAAACCTCAAAGTGCTCCCGGTATAGAAAAGGTGCCATATTAATTAAAGGCGGTTTGCTTATTCGTCTGCTGGAAGCTATTGTAACTTTATTCTTCGCCGAAATATCGTAATTCAGATGTATTGAGGGGAACCAGTCTAACTTGTGTACTTCATACCTGGATTTTTTTACTCTGTCAAAGATTGTGAAGTAATCAGGATTTTCCATATCCAGGATCTGATCCGTGTATTCAAGCCTTAATCCGGCAATAAAACTAAATTTACCTGAACTGCCTGAGTAATCTGCATATCCGGCATAAATCCCACGTCTGAAATCAATGGCGTTTTCAAAGTAATTATAATCGCTCCATACATTGTTTAAGACATTAAGTGTATCAAAGCTGAATGATCCGGATATTAAACAATACTGAGGTTGTATCCCCAGACCCAATGTATGTTCGTTGTTCAGCTTTTTGGTATAATCAACAGATAGCCTGTAACCATCAAGAGGAGTATTATCTGTTTGTTTAAAATGCGCTTCAACATCACCTTTTACGTTAAATGAAGGGGTGGACTTGTACCGGAGATTATCCATATTACGTCTGAGTTCCGTATGTTCGAATAATGCAGAAATTCTCAACTCTGAATTATTATCGGTCTTCCGGGTATAATCGATATTGGCTGTATGAAAAATACCATAGCGGTTACGTTTATTCGGGTTATATATCCATTCATCATCAACAGGAACACCATTTATCTCGTTTTTATCTTCATCACCATAAAAATTGTGGTATTTATAAAAGGCAGACCGTCCTTCGGTCCTGTTTCCATAAAAATATGATGCTGAAATAATTGATCTGTTGCTTAATTGATAATCCATTGCGGCATTTGCAGAATAATTCTCAGACCATTCAGGCCGCAATCCATCCGATACCATCATATGATAATATGACCCGTTTTCTTGCAGTAGTCTTGCATAACCGGGACGGGTTCCGTTCACATTCTTTTTGTTGAAATTAAAACCTCCGTACAATGATAGTTTGTTCTTATTATAAATGAAGTTTAATGAACCTCCCAACCGGTTATCGTTCATGCTAAAGTTGCTTAGTTGATCGGTATAATTGCCCCAGGGTGCGCCACCGGTTAATATGCTTGCAGAAACTGACATCCCTTTTCCACCGGTTTTTTTTGTTGTAATATTAATTATTCCGCCTTTCCCCTGTGCATCGTATTTAGCAGATGGTATAGTAATTATATCAATGCTTTCAATCGTACCTGCAGGGATCTGCTCCAGCAAAAGAGAGGGTTCCATCTGAGAAGGTTTTCCATTAAGATAGACCATAAAATCGGATGTTCCTCTTATTGAAATTACTCCATCCGGATCGATTGATACAGAAGGCAGTTTATTTAATACATCAGAAGCATTACCGCCTTTGGTAGTTTCAAAATCCCCGACCCTGTATGTAATCCGGTCTAATTTAGAAGTTGCTGTTTCAGCAAGATCTTCTATCACTACTTCCCCTAAAGCAATTGTTATGACACTGAGCCGTATTTCACCGATATTTATATGTTGGATTTGCCTGTCAATATCAATATTTCTTATTGTATCAGGTTGATACCCTATGAATGATATCACTACATCATAATTTCCAAATGGAAGGTTATCAATACTGAACTCCCCGTCCTTGTCTGATACTGTACCTTTTTGTGAAGCAGTATTACTTTTAAGAACTGCCACAACATTTGCGAAAGGAATCTTATCATTAGTGGCTTTGTCAGTAACAACACCAGTAATAATTCCACTCTGGGCAAAAACACTTGTTATCCCGCTTCCTATTAACAGAATTATTATGAATGTCAGGCTTCTCATATTGGATATGTTTATGCCGATAAATGTTATTATTGTTAATAACGATCAAAGATAAGAGAATCCACAATTATTATTTTGGATTTACTTTCCGGAAACCATCATTGTGATAATCTATTGCTTTATTTCATGGAGTACAGAGAATATAATTTCTATTTTAAATACTTTCTAACCTAATGATCAATAAAACACGTTGAAGGCTTAGAAAACATTATCCCATCCTAATTTTCTCATGTAAAACTTGGGATGGGATAGCTTAAAAAGCCACAAAAACTATTGGCTTTATCATCAAATCCGTCAACAACTTTCAATAGTAAGTATGTAGATTATTGATTTTCAATGGCTTATAATTTAAGGTTCAGGTGCTATCTCAACCAATATTAATTCTTGACAATATTAATTGTAATCAAATAGGCCAAATGTGGTCAGATTGTCTGGCTTTTGTACCTTTAGCTCGTAACTTCATTTTATTTCACTAAGAACTCATACCTGTCATGGATAAAAATAGATCAGTTGCAGTCACTGGCATTGGAGTATTTACCTCTATTGGTTGTAATCGTGCTGATTTCTGGAATTCACTGATAACAGGCAAATCGGGAATTAAAAAAATTCAGGCTTTCGATCCTCATGCTCACAAAAGCCAGATCGGTTCCGAGGTAATATCATATAAACCGGAGGATTATTTTGATCGTAAAGAATCGCGTAAAATGGCCAGGGTATCCCAACTGGCTTCCAGTGCAGCAATTGAGGCAGTGAGGGATGCGGGTCTGGATCTGAATAATGAAGACAGGGACAGAATTGGATGTGTAATTGGATCGGCCGCCGGAGATACTACTCATCTTGAAGATCAGCATATCCGGTTTTTAAAAATGGGACCGGGCTCGGTCAATCCTTTAACCGTGCCCAGGGTTATTTCCAATATGCCGGTTTGTAATGCAGCAATTGTTCTTGGAATTCACGGGCCAAACCTGGGAGTCTCTGCTGCTTGTACAACTGGCACACATTCCATTGGAATTGCACTTGGACTGCTCAGGGGAGGAATGGCAGATGTGATTCTGGCCGGTGGAGCAGAATCCACCATGACCCCTTTGGTTCTTGATGCTTACGCGAGCATGGGAGTCCTTTCAACTTTCAATGAAAAGCCTGAAAATGCAAGCCGTCCCTTCGATCTGAATCGGGATGGATTTGTGATGGGTGAAGGTGCCTGTGTTCTGGTTCTGGAAACATTGGAACATGCTGAAAAGAGAGGAGCAAAACCTCTGGCATTGTTAAGTGGATTCGGCATGACCTCAGATGCGTATGGGATTGCAGCTCCTGAACCAAATGGCAAATGGGCAGCTGCGGCTATGCAGCTTGCAGTTAAAGATGCAGGTCTTGATCTGGAAGATATAGGGTATATCAATGCTCATGGAACTTCGACCAGGCTGAATGATAAAACGGAAACACTGGCGATTCAAAAGGCTTTTGGATACAGGAATATCCTAGTAAGTTCGAACAAATCAATGATTGGTCATACGCTTGGTGCAGCAGGTGCAATTGAAGCAGCTGCTACTGTGCTGGCTGTTCATCATGGGATTTTACCTCCAACCATTAATTTTGAATCAAAAGATCCGGAATGTGATCTTGACGTTATACCCAATCAAGCCCGGGCTGTGAAAATTGGAGCTGCGATTTCTAACTCTTTCGGTTTTGGTGGCCAAAATGGGGTACTTGTTTTCTCAAAAGCCTGAGTATCAATTTTACCTTAATTACCAGCCATTCTGGTTTTAAAATCAATAATATAATATATCCGTTTGTTAAATAAAGAGAATTTCCATCATCATTTTATATTAATTATCTCTTTTTAAGCTGTCAGCCTGTATAATGACTTAAATTTGCAATATGTTTTAAAAGATTAAATGAAGGCATTAAATTTGGGGAGTCTTTCAATTGCTGTTCCGATCATTCAAGGTGGAATGGGTGTTGGCGTATCGCTTTCAGGTCTTGCCGCAGCAGTGGCTAACGAAGGCGGGGTAGGTGTTATTTCAAGTGCCGGGCTTGGACTTTTATACAAGGACTTTTCTGAAAACTTTCTTGAGGCCAGCATTCTCGGACTTAAGGAGGAGATACGCAAAGTAAGGGAGAAAACGCTTGGTGTTATTGGCGTTAACGTTCTGGTTGCCATGACAAATTTTGCGGATATGATAAAGACTTCCATCTCCGAAAAGGTAGATATCATTATAGCAGGTGCAGGACTTCCACTTAATTTGCCATCCTTTTTAACGAAAAATAGTATTACAAAACTCGCACCTATAGTTTCATCGGCCAGAGCGACTAAGATAATTTGTGAAAAGTGGAAGGCAAACTACGATTATCTGCCCGATGCTGTTATTGTTGAAGGACCGAAGGCAGGCGGTCATCTGGGCTTTAAGGAGGGACAAATCGAGGATAAGGATTATGCACTTGAAAAGCTTGTTCCGGAAATCGTTAATGAGCTGAAACCTTTTGAAGAAAAATACAATCAATCTATACCGCTTATTGCTGCAGGAGGGATATATACAGGTGAGGATATTAATAACATAATGAAGCTGGGAGCATCCGGTGTTCAGATGGGAACCAGGTTTGTAACCACCGATGAATGTGATGCTTCACCTGCATTCAAACAGGCATACATTGATGCCGATGAAAAGGATATTGAAATAATAAAGAGTCCTGTTGGTATGCCTGGGCGAGCTATTTTAAGCAATTTTCTTACAAAGGTGAAAGCTGGTAAAAAACAACCGAAAATATGTCCGTTTAAATGTATCAAGACTTGTGACATTACTAAGAGCCCTTATTGCATTATCATTGCACTTATAAATGCACTTAAGGGGAATTTTGAAAATGGCTTTGCTTTTGCCGGAAGCAATGCTTTCAGAGCAACTAAAATATCATCAGTAAAGGAGATATTCCAATCTTTGCTAAAGGAGTATAAAGAAAGTAAAGAGCCTGATAGCTGACCTGACAGATCTTTTCT
>Ga0307379_10000629_pt1 | contig 58396 bp, 42 predicted proteins | sample UN2MG_FD_202237 | JGI IMG/M metagenome (GOLD analysis project Ga0307379, IMG submission 202237) | Soil microbial communities from Risofladan, Vaasa, Finland - UN-2 | ecosystem: Environmental > Terrestrial > Soil > Coastal area > Acid sulfate soil | place: Finland: Risofladan, Vaasa | collected... | reverse complement strand
CAGTCGGCCGCTGGCGAGAAACGCTCGACGGCTTTGAGGAGCCCGATGTTCCCCTCCTCGATAAGGTCGGCGAACGAGAGGCCGCGGCTGACGTAGTTCTTCGCGATGGAGACGACGAGGCGGAGATTGGCCTGCGCGAGGCGGTCCCGGGCGTGGGGGTCGCCCTGCGCCATCGCCTCGGCGAGGTCTTTCTCCTCCCTGGCGGTCAGCAAGGCGATCTTGCTGATCTCGTGGAGGTACGACTCCAGACTCGCCTCGCGGCTGATCGCTCTGGGTCCGCCTGTCGCCATCCTCACCTCCGGCCCACTTCCCTCTGGGATTATAGGGGGCATGCGGGATCGAGTCAAGCGGCCCCGCCCGCCGGCGGGGGGGCCGTGGCCGTGTCGGGCGAAGCGCCCGCGCCGAGCGGCACCACCTGCTCCACGCGGAACGGCTCGGCGGGCGCGCCCGAGCGCGCGATGAGGGCCACCTCGGCGACCTGGAACGCCAGCGGCTGCCAGGTCGCCGCGATCCGCCCGGCCACCCGGTCGGCATCGGCCACCGACTGGAAGCGTCCCACCGACACGTGGGGCGTGAACCCCCCGAAGAAGCTCGACACGTCGTCGCACCAGGGCATCGCCTGCTCGAGGCGGGCCTGGAGCGCCGCCAGCGGCTCGATGGGATCGAGCCGCAGCCAGAGCGTGACCGACTGGGCGCTGTGGGTGAATTTCCCGAACCCGCCCAGCGCGATCTCGAAGGGGGCCACCGCCGCGGCAGCGGGCCGCAGGAGGTCGGCCGCCTCGGCCAGGCGCGCTGCCGGCACAAATGGGTAGAGCAGTGTCACGTGAGGCATCCACCGCAGGAACTGCGGGTCATGCGTGCGTCGAATGCTCTGGATCGGCTCCCAGACCGCCTCGGGCGGAATGAGCACGGCGGCGGTCAAGGGCACCTTCAATTCTTGCTCAAGTGGCAGTTCCACGGCATCCCCTGTGCGTCAAAGCCTCAGTTTCGGGCACACATTGAAGAGTTCTTCCTCGGCCTCGCGGGTCCAGAAGCCGTGCTCGTCGAGCTTCGCGGCCACGGTCGGGAAGTGCTTTGCCAGGTCGTGAAGCGGAATGAGGTCGGGCAAGGCCAGCTCGGGAAAGATGCAGATCTTGCCGCTGGTTTCGCGGTACATGACCTGGCGCATGGCCTCCCACACGCGGGCGAGGGGGCCGATGACGGCGACGGAGGTGTTCGGGCGCAGCTCGCCGCGCAGGGCTCCGACGACGACGCCCCGGAGGTCCTCGACGGCCGAGCCGCTGTTGCCGATGATCGTCACGCCGCGCTGGGAGAGGGCCGCGATGTCCACCGGCCCCTTGGTCCCCGCCTTGATTCCCGCGAAGACGTTGATCAGGCCGTCGCGGGCCACGAAGGGCTCGGTGGCCTTGATGGGCATCCAGGCGGGGCAGAGGCCCACGATATCGTCCACGCTCTCCGGCTCCACGACGTCGGCCAGCCGGGTCTTGAGGGGGTTGACGAAGCGGATCTCGATCCCCTTGGCCTCGGCCTGCGGGCGGAAGAGCGTCTCGAGCAGTGCGAGGCGCGGGTCGTCAATCTCGGTCACGAGCATCGAGCGGGGCGGCTGGGGGGCGTCGAGCGCGGTCTGGAGCCAGATCTGCCCCATCGGCCCGCCGGCGCCGACGAAGATGGCCCGCCCGCCGGGCCTGAGCCGGGTGCGGCGCGGCTTCGCATAGGTCGCGGCAAGCGTCGCCTCCGTGTGGCCCAGGAACGACAGGCCCTTGTAGTGGATGGCCCCGACATCCAGGTTGGCATTCGTGCCCGCCGGGAATGGCGGCAGGAGCATCACCGCCCCCGTCGCCATCGCGTCGGCCGCGGCCTCGACGAGCGCGACCGATGCCTCGCGCAGCACGATGTCGTCCACCGAGCCCGTGCCGGGGCTGCGCCGGAGCGAAGCCATGTCCTCCACCACTTCGGCCTTGCACTCCCCGGCCAGTTCCGCGGCATCGCCCCCGGTGAGCAGCACGCGGGCGGCGCTCCGCGCGGCCTCGGCCACAAGCGCCTCATCTGCCTTCGTCGCGCCGAGGAACCAGGTGGTGCCGCCGGGCTTGAGGGCCGTGCGGTACTCGATCTTCGCGGCCACGCAGCCCCAGGGCTCGGAGAGGCCCGCCTCGGCGCGGCCGAGGTCGTTCTTCACGAACTGCCCGGCCTCGAGACGCTTCGCGTCAATGGGGATCAGGCAGTTGCCGCGGTCGTTGGCCAGCACCTCCTCGGGCAGGAGGACATATTGCTGCATCGCGCCGCGATGGAAGTAGCCGAAGGCGTGGCTCACGCCATCCACGTAGATGTCCGCCTGGATCACGTAGCGCTCGCCGATCTTCAGCCCGTGCCGCCGGGCGACGCCGTCGCCGATCTGGACGATTTCCAGGCAGGCCTCGTGGCCTGGGATGTTCGGCTCCTTCGCCAGGTCGCGGTTGAAGAGCCGCACGTGGGCGCCGCCCTGGTCAATCACCTTGCAGTCGGAGAAGCACAAGCAGATGGCCTCCACCTTCGCCAGCGTCTCGCCGGGGCCGGGCTGGTACATCGGGATGCGCTGCGGGCGGAAGAAGCGCGCGAAGGGCGCCACGTCTATCAACTCGTGCGACATGAAGCTGATGAGATCGCGGGGGGCGGCCTCGGGCGGCGGAGCGCCTTTCGGGGCGAAGGTGCGGAAGAAGGCGGCCAGCGACTTGTCGGCCGACACCTGCCACGCCTCGAGCTGGTCCTTCGTCGCCCCGCGGGGCGGGCGGAGCGCCCTCGCGTCCAGCTCCGCCGACGACTTCGGCCCGGCGTACTCGCAGAAGTACCCCAGGCCGGTCCCGGTCAGCATGCAGGCCAGGGTCTCCTTCGGCAGCTCTCTATCCGCCATCGTGAGGCGTCTCCAACCACCCAGAACGGGAACGGCGCAACGGGCCTTTGCCGAGCACTCCCCTGATCTTAGAGGACCCGCCCGGCTATGTCAAGGAGCGAAAGCGGATGGGAGGGGGCCAACCATCCATTCGCCCAACTCCCGGCCCTCCAGCTCGAGGCGAGTCCCCGTTGACTGCTGTCGCCATTTGCGCTAGCATGCGGGACAGCCACGGCGGACCCGCACGCGCAACAGGAAGAAGCCCGATGGCGGTGGATGTCACAAGCATCTTCGATGAGTGGAAACACGACGCCAGCGACGAGAGCAAGAACGTCCGCTGCATCCGCGGCCACGACGGGCGGCTGAAGATCCAGGTGCGCGTGCGCTGCGGCATCTTCCAGTGGGAGTTCGAGGGCCGCCCCGACGGCTCGACGCCACACGGCTGCCCGTCCCTTCTCGAGCACTACCGCGTGCGGCTTCGCGGCGCCAGCCGGCGGCGCGGCGCCCGCGCCGCCCTGCGCCTGTCCAAGGCCCAGGTCGAAGAGATCAGCGAAGAAATCATGGACTACTATCAGCGCCGCGTGCTCTTCTTCCGCCTCGGCGAATACGAGCGGGCCCGCAACGATGCGCAGCACAACCTGGACCTGTTGGACATCCTTCGCAGCCACGGCGACGACTCCGAGGCCGTCGCGGAACACGAGAAGTGGCGCGCCTTCGTGATGATGGACCGCACCCGGGCCGAAGCCCTCGCGCTGTGCCAGAACGGCGCCTATCCCGACGCCGTCCACACGATAGACCGGGGCATCGCGGAGGTCGCCGACGTGTTCCGCAAGTACGGACGCGAGGATGTCATCCCCATCAGCCAGGAGATCGCCACGCTCAAGGAGCTGAAGCTCCAGCTCCGCGAGGCCTACAGCATCCCGCTCACGCGCGAGGAGATCCTCGACGGCCTCCGCGAGCAGCAGGCCAAGGCCATCGCCGACGAGGATTACGAGCGCGCCGCCCATCTCCGCGACGAAATCGCCCAGTTCGAAAAAGGCGAGGAACAAAAGGCCACGTGAAGCCCCAATGACCCCCCGCGAAGCCTTCCACGCCCTCCTGCACTTCGAGCGCCCCGACACCCTCTGCCAGTTCGAGTGGGGCTACTGGCCCGAGGCCCTCGACCGCTGGCGCACCGAGGGCCTCCCCCAGGGCGTCGAGCCGTGGGACCACTGCGGCATCACCCACTACTTCCGCCCGCCCATCGAGATCTACCTCTACCCGCCTTTCGAGCGCCAGGTGCTCGAAGAGGACGATGAGACCGTCGTCGTCCGAACCGAGATGGGCATCCTCTGCCGCGAAAGCAAGAAGGGCCTCCGCCTCCCCCAGTTCCTCAAGCACCCCGTCGCCACCCGCGACGACTTCGAGGCCCTCAAGGAACGGCTTGACCCAAAGACCCCCGGCCGCTACCCCGCCGACTGGGACGAATGGGCGGCCGCGGCCCCCGACTTCCCCCACCTTCTCTGCCTCGGACGCCGCGAGAACGGCTTCTTCGGCTGGCTCCGCGAGCTCATGGGCCTCGAGGGCCTGCTCATGGCCTACATCGAGCAGCCCGACCTCATCCACGAAATCTGCCGCTACCACGTCACCTACGTCCAGACCCTCTACGAGCGCGCCCTCCGCGACGTCGAGTTCGACTTCATCTTCCTGTGGGAGGACATGGCCTTCAAGAACGGCCCGCTCATCAGCCCGGACTTCGTCCGAACCTTCATGCTCCCCTACTACCGCGAGATGATCGACTTCTATCGCCAGATGGGCGCGAAGTGGATTCTCCAGGACAGCGACGGGAACATGACGAAGCTCATCCCCCTCTTCCACGAGGCGGGCGTGGACGGCATGCTCCCCTTCGAGGTCGCGGCCGGGATGGACGTCGTAAAGGTCCGCGAGGCCTTCCCCAAGCTCCGCATCCTCGGCGGCATAGACAAGCGGGCGCTGTATGGGAGCAGGAAGGACATTGACCGCGAGCTGAAGGCCAGGCTCCCCGCCATGTTCCGCTCCGGCGGTTACATCCCTACCCTCGACCACCACGTCCCGCCCGAAGTGCCCTACGACAACTTCCGCTACTACCTCCGCCGCTGCCGCGAAATCTACGAAGCCCATTCCTGACGCGAAAGCGGCCAATCCCTCTCGTGCTCATCTTCTCTTGACACTCCTGCCCTCACGGGGTATCATCTATCCCGTGGGGCCACGGCGCTGCGGCGGCTTCCGGGGAGATCCATATGGCCAAGCACCCTGCCAAGTGCCCGAAGTGCGGTCGCCGGCTCGAGTTTGAGACGGCCGTGGACGAGAAGATCGTCTGCCCCGGCTGCCAGGTGCTCCTGAGCATCCCGGGCAAGGTCAATCTCGCCGACAAAGTGGACCCGCTCATCGGCCACTCGCTTGGCGAGTTCAAGATCGTCGAGCTTCTGGGCCGCGGCGGCATGGGGGCCGTCTACAAGGCACGCCAGACTTCTCTCTCGCGCTTCGTGGCCATCAAAGTCCTGCCGCGCTCGCTCGCGCGCGATGCGAAGTTCATCGAGCGCTTCGGCCGCGAGGCCCGCGACGCCGCGGCGATCACCCACCCCAACATCATCCATGTCCACGCCGTCGGGCACGACAAGGGCTTCTACTTCATCGCCATGGAGCTGGTCGAGGGCGAGAGCCTGGGCGACATCCTCCGGCGCGAGGGCCGCCTGGCGCCCGACCTCGCGCTGGAGATCATGAAGCAGGTCGCCGCCGCCCTCGCCAAGGCACACGCCGCGGGCATCGTCCACCGCGACATCAAGCCCTCCAACATCCTGCTGACCCCCGACGGGCTGGCGAAGCTGGCCGACTTCGGCCTGGCGAAGCGCGCCGACGTGGATGTGAGCGTCACCCAGACCGGCGTCGTGATGGGCACGCCGCTCTACTTCCCACCCGAGGCCGCCCGGCGCGAGCAAAACGACACCCGCTCCGACCTCTACTCTCTCGGCGCCACCTTCTACCACCTCATCGCCGGGCACCCGCCCTTCCAGGGCGAGAGCGTCGCGGAGCTTGCCGTCAAGCACACCCAGGACCCCGTGCCCCCCCTGAAGCAGTCGGTGCCCGGAGCCCCGGCCGCCCTCTGCTCGATCATCCACCGGCTTCTCCACAAGGAGGCCGCCCAGCGCTACCAGACCGCCGACGATCTCCTCGGCGCCCTCAGCCGGGTCTCGTCCCACCACTCCCTGGGTGGGGCAGCCAGAAGCCCGGAAACGCCTCGCACCCCCCATACTCCCTACACTCCGCACACTCCGCTGCTCCAGAGGGAGAGGGACAAGGGCGCTGCGGGTCCGGCCGAGCGTACCGTCTCCGTGGCCGACCACCATCATCCATCGCTCGACGAGCGCCGCGACGCGAGGGCTGGCGCCCGCAAGAAGCTCATCCTCCTCGGCGGCGCCGCGGCCGCAATCGCCCTCGTCCTCGTCGTCGTCCTCGCGCTTGGCCGCGGCCACAGGGGCCAAGCCGCCCGCGCGGCACAGCCGCCCGCGCCGGCGGGCCTCCCTTCCTCCACCCCGACAACCGATACCCAACAGCCGACAACCGACAACAAGCAGCCGCCCGCCGAGCCCTCGCGCGAGGAGCCGAACGCGGAGATCGTCTTCCGCAACGCGCAGACCATGGTCGCGCGCCTCAACTGGGAGCAGGCCCAGGCCTACCTCGACAGGCTCCACGACAGGTACTCGAAGACCGCCTTCTACGCCTCCAGCCAAGCAGCCATCGAGGCCCTGCAGACGAAGGTCACTTCCGTCCTCAACCCGCAGGTCACTCGCCCACGGCCGGAGCCGCCGGAGCCCGAGCCCCCGAAGCCCGAGCCGCCCAAGCCCGAACCCCCGCCCAGCACCGGTCCGACCGACCTGGCCCTGCTGCCCAACGGCTGGCGCGTCGGCAGGGGTGCGAATATGGGCACCCAGATCAACAGCTCACGGGAGGATGGCGGGGCGTGCGTGTCGGCGGACGGCCTGACGCTGCTCTTCGGCTCAGGTCGGCCGGGGGGCCAGGGCGGTACCGACCTGTGGCTCTGCACGCGCCGCAACGCCGCCGAGCCATGGGGCACACCGGTGAACCTGGGACCAACAGTCAACAGCAGCAGTATGGACCTGGAGCCATATCTCTCCCCCGACGGTCTGACCCTGTGGTTTGCCTCAGAACGCCCGGGGGGCCAGGGCCGCCACGACCTGTGGACGTCCACGCGCCGCAGCGCCACGGAACCGTGGGGCGCGCCCGTGAACCTTGGCCCGACGGTCAACAGCAGCAGCGAGGACGCCGGTCCCTGCCTCTCCCCCGATGGCCTGGTGCTGCTCCTCTCTTCGGATCGCTCCGGGGGCCAAGGCGGTTGCGACCTGTGGATATGTACCCGCCGCGGCCCCACTGAGCCCTGGAGCGCGCCGGCCAACCTCGGGCCTGTGGTCAACACCAGCAAGGCCGAGCTGGCCCCGTGCCTCTCCGCCGACGGGCTCACCCTGATCTTCAAGTCCGATCGCTCGGGCGGGCATGGGGCCGCCGATCTCTGGATGTCCACGCGCCGCAGCGCGACGGAGCCCTTCGGCCAGCCGGTCAACCTCGGCCCTATGGTCAACAGCAGCCAACAGGAGGGCGGACCCACGCTATCCGCCGACGGTCGTACGCTCTACTTCTGCTCCACGTGCCCCGGCGGCCAGGGGAGCTCCGACCTCTGGCAGTCGCCGCTCCAGCCGCCCGAGCACTTGCAGTGGGGCGAGTGGGTGGACCTCTTCGACGGAAAGACCCTCAAGGGCTGGAGGACCCTGGAAGAGGACCAGTTCGCGGACCACGGCGACGTCTCGGTGAGCGATGGCGCACTCCTCCTCCAGCGCGCCCGGGCGACAAACAAGCTCACTGGCATCGCCTGGGCGGGCGATTTCCCGAGAGAGAACTACGAATTCACCGTGGAGGCCCGCCGCCTGAGAGGTGGCGTGCCATTTCACTGCTTCTTCGTTCGCTTTCCCGTCGGCGACGCCTCGTGCCAGTTCAACCCGCGAGGCATGAATGGGACTGGCTTGTCGCCTGTTGACGGGAAGGACTACGGTAGCAATGAGACCACGCGCAAGGATATCACGATCGAGGACGAGCGGTGGTATCGCTCGACGGTGCGCGTGACTCCCGGCAGGATTCAGGCGTGGATTGACGACCAGTGCGTCGCAGACCTGGCGACCCAGGGGAAAACGCTCGGCGAGCCCGACAGCGCCGGACCGTTTTCGTTTAGCGTACCGTACACTTCCGACATTGCTTTCCGCGCCATCCGGCTCCGCCGCCTCACGGCCAAGCCGGCGGTGGTGGCCGAGGACCCCGCGAAGAAGGCCGAGCTCGAGCGGCTGGCGGCCGAGCGGAAGAAGCGCGCGGAGGCCGAGGCGAAGCTCGCCCAGACCCTCAAGCCCGTCGAGGTGCTGGTGCGGGTCTGGGGCTTCGCCGCCGCCCTCGACGCCCTCTCCAAGCTCAAGCCGGAGGATGTGGCGGCCGGGACCGCTCTGCCCCGCGAGGAAGTCGCCCGCCGCCTCGCCAGCCGCCGCGACGAGCTCGAGCGCCTGGCCAAGCTCAAGGCCAGCATGATCGCCAGGATCAACCACTCGCAGCCCCTGCTGCGCAAGGGCTCGCTCCTCATCCCAGGCATCAACGCCGACCTTGTGAAGGCCGACGACAAGGGGATCACCGCGAGATTCGAGACGGGCAAGACCGAACTCCACGAATGGACCGACCTCAGCGACCGCTCGGTACAGAGACTCCTCCACATTTCGACCGACGCCGAGAACGCCGACGACTGCCTTGCCGCGGGCATCCTGGCCCTTGCCCACGACGACCCAGGCACGGCGGAGAAGCACTTCGAGCAGGCGCAGAAGCTCGGCGCGGCCATTGACCGCTACCTCGACCCCCTCGCTGCGGCGGCCTTCGCCCACGCGAAGACGCTCTGCGCCAAGAAGCAATTCGCCGAGGCCGACGCCGCGCTCGCCAGCATCGAGAAGCGTTACGCCAAGACCTCCTGGCTCGCGGGCCACAAGGATGAGCTGCCCGCAGCCAGGGAGGCAGTGAAGACCGGCCTCGCCGAGGCCGGGGCCGAGCAGCTCTACGCCCAGGCCGCCGGGTGCTTCAAGAAGAGCGACCTCTACAGCGTCAAGCCCCTCGTCGAGAAGCTCAGGGCCGGCTACGCCCAGGCCCGCGCCGTCACCGACCTGGACCGCAAGCCCTCGTTCGCCGAGATGGCCGCCGCCGCCGACGCGCTCGGGCAGTTCCTCACCGTCCGCCGGGATGGCGAAGGGAGCTTCAAGAGCATCCAGCAGGCGCTCGACGCCGCGCCGGCCAACAGCATCATCGAGATCCAGGACGATGAGCACTACAACGAGCGCCTGCGCATCACCAAGGAGGGAATCACGCTGCGCGGGAAGAAGGGCTGCTGGCCCCTGATCATGTACAGGGGCGCCAGAGTGTCCGATGACCGGCCGCTGGTCGTGAGCGCCGGGCGAGCGACCCTCGAGCAACTCGTCGTCTGGGTCCAGCCTGGGGCGAGTTCCGGGGACCGCTGCATAGACTGCGAACGCGGTCCGGTCTCCGTCCGCTCGGTCATCGCCTGGCAGCTGAAGAAGCCTTCGGAGGTCGAGAACTGCTTCGTTGTCAAGGACGTCAATCTCTTGGACAGGGGCGTCGTACGAGACTCCTTGCTCCTCTCAGCGGCCTGCGATGACGGGGGCGGCGCCCGCATGACCAACGCGCGCGTCGAGAACGTCTGGGCGGGCAATGTGCGCGTCGGCCGCCAGGGCGAGGTGCGGTTCTGCACGGTGCGCGGCAGTGTGGTAGTGGGTGGAACGGACTGCGTTGTCCTCGACTCCATCGTCAGCGACGTGCGCTCGACAAGCGGGGACGTTCGAGTGGAGAACTGCAATGTGTTCGGCAAGGACCCCTTCTGGGATCTCGCCAAGCCGGGGAAGCGCTGCATCCGCGGGGACCCGCAGTTCAACGACCCGGCCGACTTCGACTACCGCGTCAAGCCTACCAGCCCCTGCCGCAAGAAGGCGTCGGACGGGGGCGACCTCGGGTGCCGCTACACGCCCGAGATGGTCAAGGTGCTGGAGAAGGCGCTGGAGTTGAGGAAGAAGGGGATCATCAAATTCTGACGTAGGGGCAGGTCCCCGTGCCTGCCCCTGCACGGGAACGGGGGTTGCCCCGAACCGCAGAGGGCGGCCACGGGGAGCCCCCCCTACGCCGACCGTCGGTTGCCGCCTGAAGGCGGGACTACGAGCAAGATGAGGGAAGGGGAGAAGAAGTCGCCCTTGAATCGCCTGCCGCGTCATGGTGAAATGGGGGCATGACTCGCCTCGCACTGGCCGCTGCAATCCTGTCGCTTCTGTCGCAGGCAGAGTCCCTCGCGGGCTCGCCGGTGGGGCCGCTGGTGCTGGATGCGCACCATCGCGCGGAGGTGGACGAGCGCGGGGTGTGGCGCCTCGAGGCGGAGAAGGGGACGCTGCTGGCGCACTGCGGCCTGCGGGTGTGGGCGAAGGAGCGGTTCGAGACGCAGTCGAACGCCCGGCCGTCCGCGCCGCCGAGCGACGGGCCAGGGGGACGGGCGTTCGCAGGGACGCTTCGGTGCGGGCAACGGCGGGTGGAGTACTGGCAGACGCTCACGCCCGTGCCCGGCGGGCTGCTGGTGCAATACGCGGTCGCCGCGGGGGAGCTGGCGGAGACGGAGGAGGTGGCGGCCTGCTTCGAGCTGCCGCTGCCGACGTTTGCGAACGCGACGTTCACGATCGAGCCGGGCAAGCCGGTGAGCGCCCCGGCCGAGAAGGCGGCGGAGCCCCGGCTGCTCGAGCAGGACGCGACGACGCTGGTGGTGGAACGGGACGGTCGCGGGGCAGAGACGCCCCGCCCACAATCGCCAGAGCCACGCAGGGCGGGGACGCCCCGCCTACAGTTTCAGCGGCGGCCGACGGGGAAGATCATCGTCCAGGACGCGCGGCACTGGGGGAATCCGTGGATCGAGGTGCAGCTCTACGCGCGGCGTTCGGTGGGGGACCCGCCGGGCTGGCGGTCGGTGAGCTTTCTGGTGAGCGTGGGGAAGCCGGGCGCGGCGCCGGTGATCGCGGCGGTGGTGCCGGGCAAGCCGGTGGTGCCATGCCACGAGGTACACGAGGCGGAGGTGCACCTCTGGGCGGCGTATGAGAACCCATACGACCCGGCCCAGGTCGAGGTGTGGGCAGAGGTGGTGGCGCCCTCGGGGGCGCGGCCGCCCGCACTAGGGTTCTTCACGCGGGACTACGTGCGCTCGCAGGAGCAGGAGGCGGAGCGCCTGACACCAGTCGGCCTCGGCTCCTGGCGGCTGCGGATCACGCCGACGGAGCCGGGGGCACACGTGTATGTCGTGAAGGTGAAGACGCCGGGGGGCACGGCGGAGTCGAAGCCGCTGTCGTTCAGCGCCGCGCCTTCGACGGGTCAGCGGTTCCTGCGCGCCCCGAGGACGCAATCGCTTTACCTCGAGCATGCGAACGGGGAGCCATGCTTCCTCATCGGCCACAACTACTGCTGGCCGCCCGCGAAGCAGGGCACGTATGCGGCGGAGGCGGCGTTTGCCCGCATGGCGGGCGCCGGCATCAACGCCACCCGCCTGTGGCTGTGCACGTGGGGCATTCGCATCGAGGGGGACCGACCCGACGACTACCGGCTCGACGACGCCTGGCGGCTGGATCACCTGCTGCGGACGGCTCGGGAGCGGGGCCTGTACGTGCAGCTCTGCCTCGACAACTTCCAGGACCTCGCGGCGAAGGAGCGCGCGGGGCAGAACCCGTATCTAGCGCAGAACGGCGGCCCGTGCCAGGCCCCCGCCCAGTTCTTCCAGCACCCGAAGGCCATCGAGCAGCATCGGCGGCGCCTGCGGTACCTGGCGGCGCGCTACGCGCCGTTCACGAGCGTGCTGGCGTGGGAGCTGTTCAACGAGGTTTCGTATGCCAGCGACACGCCGCACGACCCGGCGGTGCTGGCCTGGACGAAGGGGGCGGCGGGGGCGTTGCGAAAGCTCGACCCCCACGGCCACCCCGTTACCATCAGCCTTGGCCTCACGGGCGACTGGGATGACCTGTGGCGGGCGCCGGAGTTGGACATCGTCCAGCTCCACACGTATATTCCGCGTCCCACGGAGGGCGCGGAGCCGCGCAGCCTCGACGCGGCGGCGCTCGTCTTGAGCCAGAAGGATGCCTTGGAACCGATCAAGAAGCCGATCCTCATCGCGGAGTTCGGCTTCCTGGGCACGAGGGACTTCAATCCCCTGAACGAGGCCGACACGACCGGGGTGCACCTGCACTCGGCGCTGTGGGCGTCGGCGCTCGGCGGCTGCGCGGGGACGGCCATGCACTGGTGGTGGGACAGCTACGTGGCCGAGCGCGACCTCTACTACCACTACGCGGCGCTGGCGAGCTTCGTGCGCGCCGGCGCGCTGCCGGGGCCGGAGTGGGTGCCGATCCGCAGCAAGGCCGGGGGCGAGCTGTTCGTCCTGGGGTCCAGGGGCCGGGATGCCGCGGTGCTGTGGGTGCGGCACAGGGACAACACGTGGTACCGCCGCGTGGTCGAGCGCCGCGGCCCGGTCGCCTTCGGGGGCGCGGCCATCGAGGTGCCCCGTCTCGCCGAGGGGCGCTACCGGGTCGAATGGTGGGATACGTATGCGGGGCAGCCGATCACCCACGCGACGCTGCGGACCAGCGAGGGCACGCTGGTGCTCCGGCCGCCCGAGCGCTTCCCCGACGTCGCGTGCCGGGTCACCCGGCTGACGGAGTAGACGACCCTGGGCCAAACAGAACCGGGCACGACGAGGGGTTTCGTCGTGCCCGGTGATGTTTCGAGCGGCGGCCCGGAGCCGCTGGACGACGCGCTACCACTGCTCCCGGTCGGCCACGCCTATGGCGAAGGCGTCAATGCCGTGCGGGAGGACGAGGGCGTGAGCGGAACGCGTGGGGGTGGCGTCGTTGCGGCGGCGGCACTTCTTGCAGATGCGGTGGCACCGATCGGTCCACATGCGCTTGCCACAGCCGAGGCAGGTGAGCCACTTCTTCATCGTGTCGGCGACTGCTGCTTGGGTCATTGTCGGGCCTCCACAGCCAAAGGAATTTCGCAAATGCCCGGCGACTGCCGGGAAGCAGGAGCAATTTCCGTGCCATTCCCGGCGCACATGGCCGCCTGGCCGCCACTATCTCTCTAATGCATTGATATCTGGACACTTACGCCTGAGCCCCGGCGGCCCCTCCCTGCTTGTCGGCTCCCCTACACACAGTTCTGTGTCCCAGATCGTACACGATACCTACCATATCGGTAGTCAGTTCCTGTTGCCGGAGGTGGCACCACAGGCAAAATGCCTGTGCCGCCTCCTGAAAAGGGGCGGCGGAACTGGCCCCCGCGGGACGTGCGCCGACTGAACCGTTGACCCGCGACGGATTTACGCTTGCAGGGAAACGGCTCAGCGGTATAATCTAGAGCAGAGAGGCAACCGGGCTGGCGCCCCTTCGAGAAGCATGTGTCGCTTCACCGCCAAGCCGAGGCGCGCCCCAGTTCCCTGCCGCAGGAAGCCCTTATGCTCGGGAAGCTGGCCGCTATCACGGGAAATGCCTTCCGGGAGACCGTGCGCCAGCCGGTCTTCTGCATTCTCGTGGGCATCGCCCTGGCGATGATTGCCCTCAGCCCCACCTTCGCAATGTTCACCCTGTTCGAAGACGTGAAACTGGTCAAGGAGATGGGGCTTTCGACGATCCTCCTCACCGGGCTGCTGCTGGCCGTGCTCTCTGCCTCGAACGTCGTGTCGGAGGAGGTGCGGGGCCGAACGGCACTGATGGTGGTGGCCCGCCCGGTAGGCCGGGGCGCGTTCGTGCTGGGGAAGTTCCTGGGTATCGCGCTGGCCCAGCTTGCGGCGGCCGGCCTGATGAGCCTGGTGCTCGTGCTCACCGTGCGCATCGGGGTGCCCGAGGCGGCGTACACGAAGCTGGATACGCCGGTGATCTGGGCCGAGCTCGCGGCGGCGTTCCTCACCCTTGCCGCGGCGGTCGCGGCCAACTACTTTTTCGACAAGCCGTTCCCGTCCGCGGTCCTCTTCGCGGCGATCGCGTTCTTCAGCCTCGTGTTCCTCGGGTTCGCCTTCCTGGACAAGGATCTGAAGCTCGTGGCGTTCCTGGAGGCGATGGACACGGAGACGCTGAAGGCCTGCGTCGCGCTGTTCCCGATGGCCGCGGTGCTGACGGCGGTGGCCGTGGCGTGCGCCACGCGCCTGACCCTGGTGGTGAGCATGGTCGCGTGCGTGCTGTTCTTCGCCCTGGGCACGCTCTCCGAGTATCTCTTCGAGCAGCTCGCGGCGACGAGCCGGCTGCTGTGGGCGCTGCCGCACACGCTGCTGCCTAACTTCCAGGTCTTCTGGATGGGCGACGCACTGGCCGCGGGGAGCGCGATCCCGTGGGCGTATTTGTGGACCGTTCTGGGCTACGGGGCGCTGTGTTCGGCGGCGCTGGTCTTCCTGGGCATGTTCCTGTTCGAGGGCCGCGAGATCCAGTGAGACGCCGAGCGTTGACCACGGAAGGGTTGTGACGTTGGAGCAGACAGAACGGCAATTGCCGCTGCGGCGCGCGGAGACGGCGGCGCTCTCCACCCTGGCCGTCCAGGCCGTGGCGGGCGGTCTGGCCCTGCTGCTGGGCCGGCTGAGCGGCTCGATGGCCGCCGAGGCCGAGGCCTGGCACCTGCTGGCGGGCCTCGTCGTGTGGCTCGGGGCGTTCGTGCACCAGCGCCTGAGGCGTCTGGCCATCGAGGAGGGCCTTACCGCCGAGGCGATCCGCCGCGGCCGCGGGGCGCCGGCTGGCCCGGCGCTCTTCGAGGCCGAAGGGGCGGACCTGCTCACGGCGCGCAACCGCCTCGCGCAGTTCGAGAAGTACTTCCTTCCCGCCATCTCCATCGTGGTGGTCCTGCTGCTGGCCGGGGTGTCGTACTTCTCGATTCGGCGGCTCGCCGCGCCCGCGGCGGCGCCGGCGGAGCCGTTGCGGAACTTCTGGGGCTTCGCAGGCATCGCCTTCGTGACGTTCCTGCTCGCCAAGTACGCGGCGGGCCTGGCCACGCAGGCGCCCTGGCGCCCGCTACGGTCGGGCGCCAGCTACATGATGTCGTGCGCCCTCGGCAGCCTGCTCGTCGCTGTGTCGTTCGTGTTCTGCTTCTTCGAGCTGCCGGTGGCCGAGCGAGTGGTCGCGTGGGCGATCCCTGTGTCGCTGGCCGTGGTGTCGGTGGAAGTCCTCCTGCTGCTCGTGATGGGGGCCTACCGGCCCCGTGCGGCGGGCGAGGAGGCCCGCCCCGCTCACGACAGCCGCCTGCTGGGCATGCTCACCACGTCGCGCGGCATCCTGCGCACCACGGCCGAGACGCTCGACTACCAGTTCGGCTTCAAGGTGTCCGAGACCTGGTTCTACCGCTTCATGGAGCGTGCGATCGGCCCGCTTCTCCTCTTCATGGCCGTCACGCTGGAGTTGCTCACCTGCTTCGTCATCGTGGGCCCCGGCGAGCAGGCGATCGTCGAGCGCTTCGGCGTGCCGCGCGCGAGCCACGTGCCCTTCGGCCCGGGGCTGCACGTCAAGTTGCCCTGGCCCATCGAGATCGCCTACCGCTACCCGACGGCTCGCGTGGAGGTGCTGGTCGTCGGCGAGCAACTCCTCGACGAGCCCGGCTACGAGTGGACGAAGAGCCACGCGAAGCAGCCCTTCACCCTGATCACGGCCACCCACATCCAGGAGCTTCCGGCGGCGGAGGCCCTGCCCGGCGAGGGGGGCGCCGGCGCGCCCGCCGCGCCCAAGGTCGCCGCCCAGCGACCCGTCCCCAGCGTCGGCCTCATCACCGGGACCGTGTACGTCCTCTACTATGTCGAGGACTACCACGCCTTCCTGTACAACCACGAGGACCCGAAGAGGACCCTCGACGCGCTGTGCAACCGCGAGCTGACGCGCTACGCGGCGAACTCGGACTTCCTGGAGCTGCTGGGCTCCAGGCGGCGCGAGGCGGTCGAGCACCTGAAGGCGGCCATCCAGAAGGCGGCCGACGACGAGGCCCGCAAGGGCCGTGGGAAGCTCGGCGTGCGGATCGTGGATGTGGCGCTCCAGGGCCTGCACCCGCCGATTGACGTCGCCGGGGCCTTCGAGGAGGTCGTCGGCGCCATCGAGGAGCGCGAGGCGAAGGTCTGGGCCGCCCGCGGCCACGCCAACAGCGTGGTGCCCCGGGCGACGGGCTACGCCGCGAGGGCCATCGCCGGCGCCGAGCAGTACGCCGCCGACCGCAAGTACATCGCTCCCGCCGCCGAGGAGGAGTTCAAGAAGCAGCTCGAGGCCTGCCGCAAGGCCCCGAGCGTCTTCAGGCACCGAAAGCTCCTGAGCGCGCTCAAGGAGGCCCTGCTCGACGCCCGCAAGATCGTCAAGCCGGCCTGGGTGAGCGTCCAGGAAGTCATTCAGCTCAACCTCGAGGAGAAGATGATGCCCGGCGTGGGACTGACGCCCGACCTGGGCACGACAGGAGGCCCAACCCCGTGAAGACCCGAGGCAAGTTCACCATCCTGGTCGCCGTGGTGCTCGTGGCCGTGCTCCTCACGTTCCTGGTCTCGTTCCAGGTGCGGATGGATGAGACGGCCATCGTCTACACCTTCGGCCGGGCCACGCGCGAGATCACCGAGGCCGGCTTCTGCCTCAAGCTCCCCTACCCCATCCAGACGGTCACCAAGTACAGCAAGCGCACCCGCATCTTCGAGGGGAAGTTCCAGGAATACCTCACCAGGGACCAGCACAACCTCATCGTGGAGATCGCCGCGGGCTGGTCCATCGAGCGGCCCGCGCAGTTCGAGGAGAAGGTGGGCAGCGAGGGCAGCGCCGAGGAGAAGATGGCCGCCCTCGTCGGCGGCGCCGCCAACGCCATCGTGAACAGCCACGAGCTGGCCGACTTCATCTCCATCGGCACGGACCACGCCTATGCCAACGTCGAGGCCGAAATCCACAAGGCCGTGGAGGCGGAGGCCATCGAGCAGTACGGCATCCGCGTGTCGCTCCTCTGGATCACCCGGCTCGGCCTCCCCGAGGACGTGACGAAGCAGGTGGTCGAGCGGATCAAGGAGGAGCGCGGGGCCAAGGCGAAGGCCCTGCGCGCCGAGGGCGATTCCAAGGCCGAGGGCCTGAAGGCCCAGGCGGACACCAAGGCCAAGGAGATCCTCACCAAGGCCGAGGCCGAGGCCCGCCTCATCCGCGGCGAGGCCGACAAGACGGCCTCCGCACACTACGCCGTCTTCAAGGAGGACCCCGACCTGGCGAACTTCCTCACCAGCATCGAGGCCATCCGCAACCTCAAGAAACGCACCACCTACATCCTGACGCCCGACACGCCGCCCTACCACCTGCTCAGCCCCAGCTTGAAAATCCCCGGCGCCGAGAGCCCCAAGGCGCCCGACCCCGTCCCGCCCAAGGCCCGCGAGAACTAGGAGTCCCGCGCCGTGGCAGCCCCACACGAGCCCCCACGAACCCAGACGACGAGCGAGCGCGCGGCGCTGAGCGGCGACGTGGCCAGCCAGGCCCTCAACGAGGCGCTCCGCGTGAGCTTCCGCCTGCTCAAGGTGGCCATGCTCCTCGTCGCCCTCCTGTTCCTCGGCTCCGGCATCTTCACCGTCAAGCAGCACGAGCGGGCCTTCATCCTGCGCTTCGGCCAGGTCGTCCAGCACACCGACCCCGTCACCGGCAGGCCCACGCCCATCGTGGGCCCCGGCCTCCACTTCGCCTGGCCGTTCCTCATTGACGAAGTCGTCCGCTTCCCCGTCCAGCGCGAGCTGGACCTGCTGGTGAGCAGCTTCTGGTACGCGGAGCCGCCGCCGGGCGAGCGGCGCGCCGCGCCGCCCAGCCTCGCCCCCGGCCTGGGCGGCTACAACCTCACCGGCGACGTCAATATCCTCCACTCCCGCTGGATCGTCCGCTACACCGTCGCCGACCCCGTGAAGTTCTGCGAGCGGCTGGGCGGCCCGGCCGAGCTGGCCTCGGACGAGCCGAGCAGCACGATCCGCATGCTGCTCACCCACCTCACCGAGAGCGCCGTCATCCGCACCATGGCCCGCTACCAGGTGGACGACGCCTACCGCGGGCGCCGCTCGGAGCTTCAGCGCGACGTCAAGAAGGCGCTCATCGCCCAGCTTCAGTCGCCTGAAACTCACTTTGGCATCGAGATCAGCAATGTCATCCTCGAGGTCATCACCCCGCCGCTCCAGGCCCGCAAGGCCTTCGACGACGTCACGATGGCCGGCGAAGAGAGCCGCAAGCTCGTCGAGACCGCCTGGGGCTACAAGAGCAAGACCGAGACCGAGGCCGGTGGCCAGGCCGAGCGCATCCGCAGCGAGGCCCGCGCCTACGCCACCCAACTCGTCGCCGAGGCCCAGGCCGACGCCAGCTACATGAGCGAGCTGTTCAAGCAGTATCCGACCGACCGCAGGATGCTCAGCCACTTCCTGCGGCAACGCCTCATCGAGACGCTCGAAGAGGTCTTCCAGGCGGCGGAGGAGATCTACGTGTACGACCCCAGCGCCAAGAGCGAGTTCCGCCTCTACCTCGCCCGGGACCCCGACGCCGTCCGCGAGATCATCCAGCGCCGCTCCCGGGAGGAGCGAGAGCGGCAAGAGCAGGAAAGGCGAGAGAAGTCACCCTAATGGCCAGCCACGCACACGCCCACGATCACGGCGAGCACGAGGAGTCGGTCTTCGACCACCGCCACGACTACTTCGACACCGGGCATCCCGACGCCGAGGGCGCCGAGGCCCGGCAAACGAAGGTGGCCTGGCGCCTCTTCGGCACGCTGCTCGGCGGCGCCCTCGTCGCCAACGCCTACCTGAGCGACTGGCTGATGCCGGAATCGCTGGGCGTGGGCGACCTGAGCGCCGTCATCGGCGCACTCGTCCTCGCCGCCCCGCTCCTCTGGCACTCGATCCGCGACCTCACGGAGGGCCAGTTGCGGATGGACGAGTTGGCGGCGCTCGGCATCCTGGCCGCCATCAGCCTCGGCCAGTACCGCACGGCCGGCGTCGTCGCCTTCCTGCTCCTGGTGTCCATGCTCATCCAGCAGCGGAGCGCCCTGGGCGCGCGGGCCGCCATCGAGGGCCTGCTCCGCATAACGCCCAAGACCGCCCAACGGGTCGAGGCCGACGGCACGGAGCGCACGATCCAGGCGACCGAGCTGCGGCCGGGTCAGCGCATCCGCGTGCGGCCCGGCGACAACATCGCGGCCGACGGCCTCATCCGCACCGGCCAAACCACCATCAACGAGGCCACGATCACCGGCGAGTCCGTCCCCGCCGACAAACAGGCCGGCGACCAGGTGTTCGCCGGCACCAGCAACCTCACCAGCGTGATTGACATCGAGGTCACCCGCACCGGCGCCGACACCACGCTCGGCCACGTCCGCAAGCTCATCGCCGACGCCGAGCGCACCCGCATCCCCCTGATGCGCATCATTGACCAGCACAGCCAGTGGTACACCCCCACGATGCTGATGATCGTCGCGCTCATCTTCTTCTTCACCCGCGACCCCAACCGGGCCATCGCGGCGCTCGTGCTCGTGTGCCCGTGCGCCTTCATCCTGGCCACGCCCACGGCCATGGTCGCCGGCCTCTCGGCCGCCGCACGCCTCGGCATCCTGATCAAAAACGTCCAGGACCTCGAGACCGCCGGCCGCGTCAACGCCGTCGTGTTCGACAAGACGGGCACGCTCACGATGGGCGACCTGGTGGTCACCCGCCTCCAGCCCACCCCGGGCGTGCAGCCCGAGGAGCTCCTGCGCCTGGCCGCCAGCGTCGAGGTCAACTCGAACCACCCCGTGGCGAAGGCCGTTGCCGCTGTGGCCCGCGAGGCCAAGCTGGCGCTGGGCGCCGTCGCCGACTTCGAGGAAGTCGCAGGCCGCGGTGTGCGCGGGCACGTGGACGGCGCAGCGGTGCTCGTGGGCCGCCAGACCTGGCTCGCCGAGCAGAACGTGGACCGGGCGGCCCTCGCGGCCCCCGAGCTGGCGCCGCCGGAGAACCTCAGCGTCCTCTTCGTCGCCCGCGACGGCAAGGCCGTCGGCTGGATCGGCCTCGAGGACACGCCGCGCCCCGAGGCGGTCCACGCCGTGCAGGACCTCCGCACCCTGGGCATCGCCCGCATCCTGATGCTCACGGGCGACAAGCCCGCGGTCGCCGACAAGGTGGCCGCCGAGCTCGGCTGCACCGACGTCCAGGCCGAGTGCCTCCCCCAGGCCAAGCTCGCCACCGTCCGCCAGCTCCGCGACAGCGGCTACTTCGTCGCCGTCGTGGGCGATGGCGTCAACGACGCCCCAGCCCTCGCCGCCGGCGACATCGGGGTCGCCATGGGCGCGGCCGGCAGCGACGTGGCGATCAACTCGGCCACCATCGCCCTGATGAGCAACGACCTGCGCCGCCTGCCCTTCCTCATCCGCCTGTCCACCAAGACCCGCACGCTCGTGATCCAGAACCTCGTGTTCGGGCTGCTGTTCATGATCGGCGGCCTCACCTTCGCAGGCCTCGGCTGGATGACCCCGATCCTCGCGGCTCTCCTCCACAACGTCAGCTCGTTCATCGTCATCTTCAACAGCGCCCGGCTCGTGAGAATGGGCGAGGAGTTCGCCCCACATACCCCGAGTCCGCAATCCGCAATCCGCAATCCGTAACCAGACCCGAGAGAGAGCCTCAGGACACGTCGCCGGCCTTTCCTGTTACGGATTACGCATCACGGGTTGGTCTCTGGAACGTCCTACTATGCCACTCAACGCCAATGAATACGTCGTCCAAACCGTCAACCTGACCAAGGTGTTCCGCGACTTCTGGCGGCGGCCAAAGGTCCGCGCCGTGGACCAGCTCACCCTCGAAGTCCATCGCGGCGAGGTCTTCGGCCTCCTCGGCCCCAACGGCTCGGGCAAGAGCACCACGATCAAGCTCCTCCTCGGCCTGCTGTTCCCCACCAGCGGCGCCGTGCGCGTGCTGGGCCGCCCGCCGCGCGACGTGAGCGTGAAGGCGCGCCTCGGCTTCCTGCCCGAGGAGACCTATCTCTACCCGTACCTCAACGCGGCCGAGACGCTCGAGTTCTTCGGGCGCCTCAGCGGCCTCTCGCGCCCCGAGCGCCGCCGCCGCGTCGGCGCCCTCATCGAAATGGTCGGCCTCGGCCACGTGCGCAACCGCCCGCTGCGCGAGTACTCGAAGGGCATGGCACGCCGCATCGGCCTCGCCCAGGCCCTCGTCAACGACCCCGAGCTCCTCCTGCTCGACGAGCCGACCACCGGCCTCGACCCCCTCGGCGCCCGCGAGGTCAAGGACCTCATCCTCGAGCTCAAGCGGCGCGGCAAGACGATTCTCCTGTGCAGCCACCTCCTGGCGCACGCCGAGGACGTCTGCGACCGCATCGGCATCCTCTACGGCGGCAGGCTCTGCGTCGCCGGCAGCGTCGGCGACCTCCTGGCCCGCAGCCAGCTCACCCAGGTCACACTCCCCGCGCTGCCTCCCCACGACACCGACCGTCTCCGGGCTCTGCTGGAGGGGTTCGCCGACCCGTCGGCCATCACGATCGGCCACCCGGTGGACCGCCTCGAGAGCTTCTTCCTCCGAGCCATCGAGGAGGCGCGCCAGGCGCGGCCCGCCACCACCGGCGCCGTGGCAGGCCACTTCGAGCCGAGCCTGTTCCGCACGCTCGAGCCCCCCAGCCCTGCGGACGTCATCGAGCGCCTCACGCACCCCTCCCCCGCCACAGCGGCCGAGCCCCCCGCGCCTCCGGAGCAACCCGCCCCGCCGCCCGAGACACGGCAGGACGTCATCGAGCGCCTCGCGGTCGCCCAGCAGGCGCCGCCCAGCCCCCAGAGGCCCGCTGAGCCGGCCGCCCCCGTGGCCCCCCCGAGCGAGGCCGCCGAGGCCGACGGCCGCTCCGTCATCGAGCGCCTCGCCCACAAGCCAAAGCACGGCGGGCAGGACCAAGGGAGTTCATGAGTATGACGGCCGTGGCCCGCCATCGGCTCGCAACGCTCGCCTTCGTGGGGAGCCTGGTTGTGCACCTGGCGGCGACCGGCCTGTCCCTCCTCCTGGACATTCCCGGCATCCTCGCACCCGTGCGCATCGTGACGACGATCATCGCCCTGCCCGCGCTCGTGGCGCTTTTCCTCGACCACCCTGTGTGGACCATCGCCCGAAACACCCTGGCCCAGGCCATCCGCGTGCGGGTAGCGTTCGTGATCATGGCCGTGTATCTCGTCCTCGTTCCGGCCCTCCCCTTCGTCGTGAGGGGCGACGGCACGCTGCGTGGTCTCCTGCACGTGGTGATCGGCTATTCCCTCATCGTCGCCGGCCTGCTGCTGGGCATCCTCACGCTCACTCTCTCGACGACGACGCTGTGGACGGAGCTGCGCGACAAGCAGATCCTGCTGCTCGAGGCCAAGCCGATCCGCCGCTGGCAGATCCTCCTGGGCAAGCTCCTCGGCATCCTCCTCATCAACGCCGCCCTCCTCGCCTTCATGGGCCTCGTCACCTGGGCCAGCGTCCGCTACCTCGTCGCCCGGGCCGAGCGAGCCGCCAGGGAAATCCCCGACCAGGACGCCGCAGAGAAGCGCCGGGCGCAGAACCGCCTCCGCGACGCCAGGGAGCAGGTGCTCTCGGCCCGCCGCACCCTCCTGCCCGACCCGCCGCCCGAGAGCGACCTCGAGGAGTTCGTGCGCCGCAACGTCGAGCTGCGGTGCCGCCAGCTCGAGCGCCCCGACCGCCTGCCCCCAGAGGCCAGGGGCATTGCCGACGAGGCGGTCCGCAGGGCGGTTATCCGCGCCGCGGCCACCCAGCAGCTCACGGAGGAGTTCGGCAACCTGGTCAACGCCGTCCCGCCCCTCATGGGCCGCCGCTGGCGCTTCTCGGGCATCACGGTCCCGCGGGTGCGCGAGCTGAATGTCACCGTCCGCTTCAAGTTCTTCAGCTCCGACCGCAAGTCCGACCAGCCCGACCACGTGCGCTGGGAGTTCGGCGTGCCGAACCGCACGAAAGCGTACTACATCAACGACGCCTTCCTGCCCGACGAGGTCCACGAGATCCAGGTCCACGCCGACGCCGTGGACCAGGACGGCGTGCTCGAGGTTCGCTACTACAACGTCGAGCCGCGACGGCCGACACACATCTTCGCCGCGACCGATTCCATCCAGATGCTCGTTCCCGTCGGCGGCTTCGCGGGCAACCTGGTGCGCGGCCTCGCCCTGATCTTCGTCGAGGTGCTGTTCATCGCGGTCCTGGGGCTCTTCTGCTCGGCCTTCCTGGGCTTCCCTGTCTCGCCCATTGTGGCCCTGGCCATTCTGCTCGTGATGTTCCTCGCCAACTCGGTGAAGGTCGAGCTCGAGAAGGGCTTCACGTTCGACCAGAACAAGGAGTCCCCCGTGGCTCAGGTGGCCGAGACGGCCACGCGCGTCGTCACGACCGCGCTCCACGCCATTCTGCCGCCGTTCCACAAGTACACCCCGTCGGAGCTGGTCAGCTCGGGCGAGGAGGTGTCGCTGACCCTCGTCCTTGATGCGACCTGGAGCATCGCCCTCGTCTACGGGGGCATCCTGATGCTTCTGGGCATGCACATCTTCGAACGCCGCGAGATCGCCCTGGCAACGCCATGAGACCCACGAGCGCCACCACCGTCCGCCGCTGGAGCTTCGCCGCCGCTGCGCTGGCGTGCGCCATCCTCGCGGGCCAGGTGCTCCTGGGGCTCCAGCGCCAAGGGCAGGACGCCGGCCTGCGGGGCTTCGCAGGCGACGCCAAGGTGCCCCCCACCATCGCGCTGGCCACGAAGTCCCTCGGCTGCTTCCGCGCCATGTTCATCATCGCCCTCTGGGTGCGCGCCTCCGACCTCCAGGACCGGGGGAAATTCTTCGAGCTCAACGATCTCTTCCGCATGATCAGCCAGCTCGAGCCGCGCTTCCCCAGCGTGTGGGCCTTCTGGGCCTGGAACGTCGCCTACAACTGCTCCGTGAAGTTCCCCGCCAGCCAGGCCGACGAGCGCTGGCGCTGGGTGACGCTCGGCATCCAGATCCTCCGCGACGATGGCATCCGCATCAACCCCAAGTCGCCCGTCCTCCTCCGCGAGCTGGGCTGGATCTACAGCCACAAGGTGGGCCAGGACATGGACGACGCCCACATCTACTACAAGGTCCAGCTCGCGCTCGAGATGCAGGAGGCGCTGGGCAGGCCCCCCTACCTCGAGCGCCTGAAGGCCATGGCCGCCGCCCCGGCCACCGAACGCGACCTGCTCCGCAATCCCGCGGTCCACGCCCTCGTGGACGCCTTGCGGCAGGCGGGCGTGGACCCCTTCGCCAAGCCGCTCGACGTGGCGAACCGCGCCGCCACCCTCCCCCCGAAGGCCCTCGGCCTCCTCAACGACACCGACCGGGCCGACGCCGTGGGCGCCCTCGAGATCTACCTCCGCGCCACGCACCTGCGCGACGTCCTGAGGCTCGACGCGGGCCGCATGATCAGGCTCATGGACTTCGGCCCCATTGACTGGCGGATACCCGACGCCCACGCGCTCTACTGGGCCGCCATGAGCGTCGAGGTCTTCGGCGCCGACGTCTTTGCCGTCGCCAACTCCGACCGCATGCTCTTCCACGCCCTCACCGAGCTGTATCGCCGCGGGCGCCTCCAGTTCGAGCCGGGCACCGACGAGGAGCCCGACACCTGGGTCGCCGCGCCCAACTTCGGCTTCCTCGACGCCATCGTCCGCCTCCACGAGCAAATCGTCGAGCGCCACAAGGGCAGCGACTACGCGGAGCCCACCCGCGACGGCTACCTGAACTTCCTCCGCGACGCCGTGCTCAACCTCTACATCCACAACGACCTGAAGACCGCGACGCGCTACCTCAAGCGCCTCGTCGAGCTCGGCGGCGAGCCCGAGATGCCGCTCGAGGACTTCGTCCACCAGCGCTATGCCAAGCTCGTCGAGGGCATGACCACCGAGCAGGCCCTCAACCTCATCCGCGGCTTCCTCTTCCGCTCCCTCATGTTCGCCTCCCTCAGCGACACCGACCGCGCCGTCGGCGAGGAGAACCTCGCCCGCTTCCTCTACGCCAAGTACAGCCAGCAGAACCTAGCCCCCCGCATCATGATCCCGCCCCTGCGGGTGCTGTGGCTCGACGCGTTGCGCCAGGCCATCTACTCGTTCCGCAAGTTCCAGGTGGACGAGCTTCGCCGCCTCTACCCCACCGACGTCAAGGCCATCGAAGACGAGATGAAGAGGCTCGAAGAGGAGGCCAAGAAGCGCCTGGCCCCCCCGCCGAAGGCATCGCCGCCCGGCAAGACCTAGGAGCCTGTCCAAGAATCGCCGCGGCGTCGCCGCGCCGTGCGCCGAATTTGCGGCCACTTGGGCTTGACCACACTTGGCACAGCGCTATAATACCCGGCTCATAGCCAAGACTCGGACCGCGGTGGGTCCAGCGCTCGAGGGCCGGAGAGTTGCTGCCACGTCAGCCCCGCCTCGCCCGCAACGCCCCAGAACGGCCCCAAGGAGGACGAAGGATGGCAGAAGTCCGTGAATACCCGGCAGTGTGGCTCCAGGGCGGAAGCTGCTCGGGGTGCGTCGTGTCCGTGCTCAATGCCGTCAGCCCCAACATCCGGCAGTTGCTCGTGGACCCCGTGGTGCCGGGCCGGCACGTGAGCCTGCGGTTCCAGCCGACCGTGATGGCCGGCTCGGGCGAGGTGGCGCTCAGCGTGCTGCCGGGAACGGAGGCCGACAAGGGCTTCGTCCTCATCGTCGAGGGCAGCATCCCGACGGCGAACCCCCACTACTGCATGATCGGCGAGACCGGCGGCCACGAGCTCTCGATGCTCGAGAAGACCTGCGAGCTGGCCAGCCGCGCCCTCGCCGTCGTCTGCGTCGGCACCTGCTCGTCCTTCGGCGGCATCCCCGCCGGCGCGCCCAACCCCACGGGCAGCAAGGGCCTCCGAGCCGTGCTCGCCGAGCGCGGGATCAGCGTGCCAGTCGTCAACATCCCCGGCTGTCCGCCGCACCCCGACTGGTTTGTGCACACGGTGGCCAGCGTGTTGTTGAACGGCCTGCCGGGCGCGGATGCCCTGGACGACGTGGGCCGGCCGCTCGAGTTCTACGGGCGGACGATCCACGAGCAGTGCCCCCGCCGCCCGGACTTCGATGCCGGCAAGTTCGCCAAGAAGCACCGCGACTCCGGCTGCCTCTACCTCGTGGGCTGCAAAGGCCCCGTCACCTATGCCGACTGCCCCACCCGCATGTGGAACAGCGGCACCAACTGGTGCGTGGGCGCCAACGGCCCGTGCATCGGTTGCGTGGAGCCGAGCTTCCCCGACCTGCTCTCCCCGCTCTACGAGAAAATCTGCGAGGAGCGTCTGCCGCGCCTCGCCTGCACCACGAGAAGCTGAAGGAGCCCGACGCATGCGAAAGATCGTCATTGACCCCGTCACCCGCATCGAGGGGCATCTGCGCATCGAGGTGCTCCTGGACGGCCACGAGGTGAAGGAGGCGAAGAGCGCGGGCACGCTCTTCCGCGGCTTCGAGATCATCCTGCGCGGCCGCAGCCCGGTGGACGCCCAGCAGCTCACGCAGCGGGTGTGCGGCGTGTGCCCCATCGCCCACGCCACGGCGTCCACCTTCGCCCTCGACGCCGCCTTCGGCATCGGCGAAAAGGTGCCCGACAACGGCCGCATCCTCCGCAACCTCATCCTCGGCAGCAACATCCTCCAGTCCCACATCCTCCACTTCTACCACCTGGCTGCCCTGGACTACGTGGACGTGGCGGCGGCGGCCGACTATGCGGGCGAGAACGACGACTTGCTGGCGATCCGCGACTTCATCGCCCGCGGCCAGCTCGGCCCGTTCCTGCCCCGCTACGAGGGCGACTACCGGCTGCCCAAGGAGCTGAACCTCAAGGCCACGGCCGACTACGCCGAGGCCCTGCGCATCCGCCGCATCTCCCATGAGATGCTCAGCGTCTTCGGCGGCAAGATGCCCCACCAGTGCGGCATTGTGCCCGGCGGCGCCAGCAACGGGCCGACCGCCAGCAAGATCGCCAGCTTCCTCGGCCGACTCGACACCATCCGCCGCTTCATCAACGACAAGTACATCCCCGACGTCTTCGCTGTGGCCGGGGCGTATGCCGACCACTTCGCCATCGGCGCGGGCTGCAAGCGCTACCTCACCTACGGCAACTACGACCAGGCGCCCAGCAGCGCCCCGCTCCTGGGCCGCAACCGCCTCCTCGCCCCCGGCATCTACGCCGATGGCAAAGTGGGCAAGCTCGACATCGCGCAGATCACCGAGGCGGTGACCCACTCGCGGTTCGAGGGCAACGGCCCGCTCTTCCCCCACCACGAGACCACGGTGCCCCAGCCCGAGAAGAAGGGCGCCTATAGCTGGCTCAAGTCGCCAAGGTACAACGACGCCGTCTACGAGGTCGGCCCTCTCGCCGCCATCCTGGTCAACTATGCCAACGGCAACCCCGTGGTGACGTCGCTCGTGGATTCGGCCCTGAGCGCGGCGGGGCTCCAGGCCGAGGCATTGTCGTCCGTCATGGGCCGACACCTCGCCCGCGCCCTCCACGCCAAGATCACCGCCGACGCCATGTTCGACTGGGTCGGACAACTGAAGCCGGGCGAGCCGCATTGCGCGGAGTGGACGATTCCCGCCGCCGGCGACGGCTGCGGCATGGTGGATGCTCCCCGCGGCGCCGTGGCCCACTGGGTGAAAATCCGCGAGCACAAGACGGCCAACTACCAGCTCGTGGTGCCAACGACGTGGAATGCCTCGCCGGCCGACGACAAGGATCGGCCCGGCCCGATCGAGCAGGCGCTCATCGGCACGAAGGTGAAGGACCCGAAGAACCCCTTCGAGATCGTCCGCATCGTCCGCTCGTTCGACCCGTGCCTGGCCTGCGCCGTGCACCTGGTGACGCCGAAGGGCGAGAAGCTGGGGGAGTTCCGCATTGCCTGACCGCGCAGCCAGTCGCCTCGTCGTCCTCGGCGTCGGCCACGAGCTGATGGGCGACGATGGCGTGGGAGTGCAGGCCGTGCGGCGGCTCTCCCGCGAGGGCCTCGGCCAAGGCGTCGAGGCCATCGAGGCGGGAACGTCGGTGATGGATGCGCTCGACCTCGTGCCGTCGGGCGCCGACGTGCTGGTGGTTGACGCGGCCACGGGCGGGCATCCGCCGGGCAGCGTGTATCGCTTCGCGTTGGGCGACCTGGCCTCGCAGCGGGGGATGAGCCTGCACGAGACCTCGCTGCCCGAGGCATTCGCCCTGGCGCGGCTGGCCGGGGCGGCGTTTGGCAACGTGATCGTCATCGGCGTGGAGCCGGCCCGGGTGGAGCCCGGCACCGAGCTCTCGCCGACGTTACAGGAGAAGATGCCGGCGATCCTCGGCGTCGTCCGCGCCGAGCTCGCCAGGCTGCTTCGAAGCGAGGTGAACGCTGGACACTTGGTTCGTGACTCTTGCGCGCCTTGCGCGCACGCGTGGGGGATGAATGGATGAATGGATGGCTGGATGGGTATCAGACAATCATCCATTCATCCACCCATCCAATCATCCTCTCTGGCTGCGGCCAGCGGCCGCATTAGGAGGCTGGTAGTCATGCTCGTCACAGAGGAAAAGCCGATCAAGGAAATCCTCGGCGCACTGGAGGCCGACAAGAAGCTCTTCGTCGTCGGCTGCGCCGGCTGCCCCGAGGGCTGGGAGACCGGCGGCCCGCAGAAGGTCGCCGAACTCGCCGACAAGCTCCGAGCCGGCGGCAAGGAGGTCGTCGGCACCACGATGATTGACTTCCTGTGCAACAAGGCGCTCGTGGGCCTGCGCCTCGGCCGCTGCATCGAGGCGCTCAAGGCCGCCGACGCGGTGCTCGTCGTGTCCTGCGGCATTGGCGTCCAGGCCACGGCCGCGATGGTGGACAAGCCGTGCCACCCGGCCCTCAACACCATCTCGTCGGCGGGGTTCCAGGGCCTTTGGCCGTCGAGCGAGCGCTGCCAGCAGTGCGGCGAGTGCGTGTTGAGCCTCACCGGCGGCATCTGCCCGATCACCACGTGCGCCAAGAGCCTGCTCAACGGCTCCTGCGGCGGCTCGCACGAGGGCACGTGCGAGGTCGAGAAGAACCGCCCCTGCGGCTGGTTCCTCATCTACGAGCGCCTCAAAGCCCTCGGCAAGCTCGACAACTACAAGAAGCTCCAGCCCGTCCGAAACTTCGGGAAGATGGACGTCCCGCTCAAGCACCGCTCCACCATCCGCTGGGCCCTCGAGGCCAAGGAGTTCTGAGCGGCCGCGGCGTCCCATAGGTCCCACACGTCCCATATGTCCCATCGGGCCTCGTGCCCACTGCAACGAAGGAGAATCCTATGAGCCGCCTCCAGCAGGAACTCGAGGCCGGCAGGTTCGTCGTCACCGGCGAGGTCGGGCCGCCCAAGGGCATTGACACCCACGAGCTGGACCACGAGCTCGAGCACCTCAAGGGCAAGGTCGTCGCCATCAACGTCACCGACATCCAGAGCGCCGTGATGCGCCTCGGCTCGCTCATCGTCTCCGAGTACATGGTCCGCAAGGGCTTCGAGCCGGTCTTCCAGCTCACCTGCCGCGACCGCAACCGCCTGGCCCTCCAGACCGAGCTCATCAGCGCCGCCTGGGTCGGCATCGAAAACGTCCTCTGCCTCACAGGCGACCACCAGGTCCTCGGCGACCACAGGGGAGCCAAGGGCGTGTTCGACCTCGACTCCGTCTCGCTCCTCCAGACGGTGAACCTGCTGAACAGCGGGAAGGACCTGGCGGGGAACGCCCTCGCGGGCGCGCCGAAGCTCTTCCCCGGCGCGGTCGTCGCCCCCGGCCTCGAGCCGATGGAGCCGCAGATCCTGAAGTTCGAGAAAAAGGTCGCCGCGGGCGCCAAGTTCTTCCAGACCCAGGCCCTCTACGACCCGCGCCAGCTCGAGGCCTTCATGAGGCAGGTCGAGCAATTCAAGGTGCCGGTGATGGCCGGCATCGTGCTGCTGAAGAACGTGGGCATGGCCAAGTTCATGAACGCCAACGTCGCGGGCGTCTTCGTGCCCGAGAATATCATGAAGGAAATCGCGGGCTGCCCGAAGAAGAAGCTGAAGCAAAAGAGCGCCGAGATTGGCGGGCGGCTCGTCAAGGAGATGAAGGGCATGTGCCAGGGCATCCACCTCATGCCCCTGGGCTGGACCGACATCGTGCCCGACGTCCTCGGCCACGCCGGCCTCGCGTGAGCCGTCGCCAGCCCGTCCCACACACCTCCAGACTGCCAGCTCGGCGGCAGTTGGCGATCTGATGGCCCGGCTGAAAGTGTCAGAACACCTGCTCTGCCTTGATGTTATGGCGCGCCGGCTTCATCCTGCTCCTACAGGCTGCCAATCCCCCCGCCCGTGGATCTGGCGATCTGAACGTTGGTCTAATAGGGTTTGCGCTACCTATTAGATATGGCGTGCTACCGTTAGAGACCACGATGTCTGATATGCCGCGCGTTTCTAATCCAACCGGTCCGCCTAATCGGCGTAAGCGTCCCGATGCGGGGCGTCCCTTGTGTCCCTCACGTCCCTTGGGTCCCTCCTGGCCGCCCGCACGCCGCCTGAAGTCCGCCCCTGCCCGCCATCTTCGTTCGATGTTCAGCGTTCGACGTTCCTTCCCTTGCGGCCTATGGCCGCTCTGAATCCTACTTGGTCATTGAGCATTGGATATTGAGTATTGGATATTGGGCTTCCGCCCTACCGCTCGCCCACCTTCTTCCGCAACTGCTCCAGACCCCGCTCATCTCGCGAGGAGTAGGGCGCACACGCCTCCACCGCGGAGTCTGACCGTAGCGACAAGCGACTCCTTTGCCTGCCTCTGACCACAGGCGGAGCGGACCACCTTGCGCCTGGCCGCCGTTGCCACGCCGGTCGCCAACCGACTGGGTTCACAGTTCCTCCAACTGCTCCAGCAGTCGGGAGGTGGCCTGGTCCAGGAACATCCCTTCCGCCTTCATGCGCCGCAGCACCGCTCGACACCGTATCCAACACTCCCTCTCCTCCGCCGGCCGGCCTATCTCCCGATGGAACGACGCCAGCTTGGAGTATGAAGCCGCGAGGTCCCTCTGCTTGCCCGCGTTCGTCGGTTGCTCCGCCGCCAGGCGCTCGGCGAGCGCAAGCGCGGCCCGGTAGGCTTGGAGCGCGCCTGTGCTGTTTCTCTGAGCCAAGAGCACATCGCCGACCTTCTCGTGGCTCACGCAGAGGTCGCGCTGGTAAGCTGCATTCGTTGGGTCCCCGGCCACCAAACGCTCGACGATGGCCCGCTTGGCCGTGAACTCCAAGAGCGCGCCGCTCAAGTCCCCTCGAGCCAGAAGGACGCTCCCGACGCGCTCATGGCTGATGCCGAGGTCGTACTGCCGGCCTGCACTAGTCGGGCTTTCTGCTGCCAAGCGCTCCGCGATGGCAAGGGCGGCCCGGCAGGCCCGGAGCGCGCCCTCGCCGTCCCCCTCAGCTTGGAGGACACCACCCACCCTGATGTGGCTCAGCCAGAGATCACGCTGCCATGTGGCGTTGGCCGGCTCCCCTGCTGCAAGCCGCTCTCGGATGCCGAGCGCGGCACGACAGGCTCGCAGCGCGGCCGCGCGATTGCCCTGGCACAGGAGCACGTCGCCGACCATGTCGTGGGTCGCGGACACCTCGCGTTGCCAGGACGCGTTCGTCGGGTGCGCCGCTGCAAGGCGGATGCGGATCGCGAGCGAGGCGCGATAGGCCAGGAGCGCACCTGCCAGATCTCCTTGCTCAACCAGTACGCCACCGACCTTCACATGGCTCACGGAACAGTCGTGCTGCCACTTCGCGTTAGCCGGGTCCGACTCGGCAAGACGCTCCTGGATCGCAAGGGCAGTCTTGTACGCCTCGAGCGCGCCCTGGAGGTCCCCTTGCATCCGGAGCGCATCCCCCACACTCGCTTGGCTCTCAGACAGGTCGCGCTGCCGCTGCGCTCTCTCGGGGTCCGCCCGGGCGAGGCGCTCGCGAATGGCGAGGGAGGCCCGGCAAGCCCTGAGGGCGCCCGCGCTGTCCCCCTGAGCCAGGAGCACGTCGCCGACCCCATTGTGGGCCACGGAGACGTCGCCCTGCCATTCCGCATTCGTCGGGTCCTGCGCGGCCAAGCGCTCTCCGATAGCCAGACACTCCTGGTAAGCCGCGAGCGCGCCTGAAGCCTCCCCCTGGTCTTCGAGCACGTTTCCCACCTTGTAATGGCTCGCCGCCAGCGCGCGCTGCCACTCCGCATTGGTCGGGTCCTGCGCCGCCAAGCGCTCTCGGATGGCCAGAGACTGTCGGTAGGCCGCGAGCGCGCCGGGACTGTCGCCCTGGTCTTGCAGCACATTGCCCACCCTGTCGTGGCTCACCGAGACGCAAACCTGCCAGTCGGCGTTCACCGGGTCCGCCGCCGCAAGGCGCTCTCGAATGGCCATGGACGCACGGTATGCCCGAAGCGCGCCGCCGCTATCGCCCTGGACCTCGAGCACATCGCCCACCCTGTCGTGGCTGACGGACAGACTGCGCTGCCATCGCGGACTCAACAGGTCCTCCGCTGCAAGGCGCTCGCTGATAGCCAGGGACTTCCGGTAGGCCATGAGCGCGCCCGGGCTATCGCCGAGCGCCAGGAGCACGTCGCCCATACTGTCATGGCGCACGGCAAGGTTGTACTGCCAGACCACATCCGTCGGGTCCCGCGCCGCCAGGCGCTCGGCAATGGCGAGGGCGGCCCGGTAAGCCATGAGCGCGCCTTGGCTGTCGCCCTGGGCCAGGAGCACCGTGCCCACCTGCCCGTGGCTCAAGGAGAGGTCGTTCTGCCACCCGACGTTCGTGGGGTCAGAGGCCGCTACCCGATCGGCAAGGGCAAGGGCAGCCTTTGCAGAGTCCATGGCCACACGGGTGTCGCCGAGGGTCCCGCCGCGGGAGCCTGGTACGCCCTGCACGTCCGCCAGAGCGTCGTAGGCAGACCAGATCTCGTGCAGGAGCTCAGGGTCATCGCCGGCATCCTTCTCAAGCCTGCGGAGGTATTCCAGCGCGGTGACAGCAAGCTTCTGGCGCGCCTTGGATGAGCCCGGCAGGTCTCGGATGGCACTGTGAAGGTCGAAGACGAGGGTCTTCGCCAGTTGGCGGATGTCCTGCGCGCGGGCCTCGGCCTTCTGGCGCTGAGCGACAGCTATCTGCCGCTGCCAGAGGGCGAGGCCGGACAAGCCTGTCATGAGAGCGAGCAGGACCGTGGCGAGGGCAAACAGGCCCGTCAGACGCCGCACGCGGCGATGGTGGTCGCGCCGGTACAGGTCATCGAAGTTCACTCCCAGGAGGGCGGCCAGCATGCGGAGAGCGGCGGCGCGGCGGAGGGATGCCTTGCTCTCGCCAGGCGCGGGCCGCACGTCGGCGGCGAGGGGCTCGAAGCCGGCCGCACGCTCCGAGCCGGGACCCGCCAGCTCGCGCAGAGCCGGCGGAAATGCCTCGGCCGGCTCGCCCTCGATCAGCAGAGCCAGAATTCGGTCCTGCCTGCCGAGCGCGCGAAACCGCTGGATCTCCTCGTTGACCCAGCGCGACTCGACCGCTCGCGGAGAGCAGACGACGATGAGGAAGCGCGACTGCCGCAGGGCCTCATCAATCCGCGCGCTGAGGTCGGACGAGGCGGCCAGTTCCTCCTCGTCCCGGAACACGCGCCCGACGCGCCTCGGGCACTCCCGCGTGCGGCACAGGTAGGTCGGAACCCGATACGACTCCAGTGCGCGATGCAGCCAGCGCGCCCAGCGCCGGTCGGGCTCCACGTGCCGGTAGCTGATCATCGCAGCGTAGCGGGGTGGCTGGCTCGGCGAGGGCGGGGTGGCTGGCATCGGCATGCCTCCCAGGGGCACAAGGTCGCACTGGGGGCATTGTACCAGACAACGCTAAGCCGTCAAGGCCAGATCCGGGCGCAAGCCAGAATCGCAGGCAGCCGCGGGGGCCCCGCCTGCACGCCCAAACAAGTGTGGGCGTGGCACCCGGCCATTCCTCTCGCAACACTCATGGGGTGCCACGCCCAAGCCACGCTTGGGCGTGTCCTGCGCAACGGAGGATACCCGCGCCGGTGGCCCACACCCGCCCTGTCCGGCGCGGTGCGGTCGCCCAGCCCCCCCGCCCCAATGCAACGGCTCCTGGGCTTTCATTGCCCAGGAGCCGCTTGTGTTCACGCTAAACCCGCCGACCTATCTGGCCTTGTCGGGGTTGGGGGCCTTGGGCATCTTGGGGGCCTTCTCGCCGGGGAGGCGGATGGCGGCGTCGTAGCGGGCGGCCATCTCGTCCTCCGTGAGGGACTTGCCTTCAAAGAGCTTCGCCCGGTTGCCAACGTAGGCGGTCTCCAGGCGAGAGACGCGTTGCTCGTTCTTCTCCTTGACCTTCCTCTCGTCGGCGCGGATGGTGGACTTGAGCTTGCTGGCGGCGGCCTTGGCGCGCTCGTACTCGCGCTGGTCCTGGGCCAGGTTGTCGTTGCGCTCGAGGCGCTCGCGCTCGCTCATCTCGCGGTGGGTGTTGGAGCCCGACGACGAGGTGTAGGTGCGCGAGGATGCCTGCTCGCGCCGGCGGATCTTGTTTGTGATGCTCTTCTCCAGCCGCTGGATGTCATTCACGACCCCCCGGACCTTGTCCATGTACTTCGTCTTGACCGACTCGTAGCCGTCGTCCTTGACGCCCTCGGCGGCTTCGCGGTAGGCCTTGTAGAGCTCGCGGTTCGCGGTGAGGGCCTGTTTCTGCTCGTCGCTGAGTTCCGACTTCTGCTCCTCCTTCGTGTCGGCCTCATCCTTCTCCTGCGCCTTCAGCGTGTCGAGGGTCGTCGCGTTGTCGATCGTGATGGCGGCGATCTTGTCGCCGCTGACGGCGCGGAGGCCGCCGGGGGCATCGAACATCACGGAGACGAGCTTGCCGGCCTGCTTCCCTTCGCTGCGGGCCTCCAGGGTATCGTCGCCCTCCTTGGCGACCTGCACGCTGACGATCTCTTCGCGCGGATAGATCGACTGCATGTCTTTCACGAGGAACGTCACCAACTGCACGGTGCCGCGCAGTTCTTCGCCCGTGCGCATCTTCAGGACGTCCGCATCAGCCGCCACGCCGAGCAGCAGGAAGCACCAGACTGCCAGAACACAACGACGCATGGCAACCACTCCTGAGTGTTCTGTCTTCGGGCCACACTCCCCCCACCCAGTAGTATAGCAAGTCAAGGGGGGGATTTCCACAGAATCCGCGTCACTCGTGCAGGATGAGGCCGCCGACCAGGTCGGCCACGCGGCAGGTGCCCTGGGCCGCCAGGAGGGCCGCCAACTCGTCGAGCAGGCGGCCGCAGGCGGCCGCCTCGCGCAGCAGCAGCGTGCCGACGAAACACGCGGTCGCCCCAGCCAGGAGGAACTCCAGGGCGTCCGCCCCCGTCATGATGCCGCCGCCGCCCAGGATGGGCACGCCGGCGGCCCGGGCCACCGCATAGGTCTCGTGCACTTTCAGGAGCGCGAGGGGCTTGATGGCGGGGCCGGAGAGGCCGCCGAAGTTGGCCCCGATCAGCGGGCGATGGGTCCGCACGTCGATCGCCAGGGCGCGGAAGGTGTTCGACACGCTGAGGGCGTTCGCCCCCGCCTGGATGCAGGCGCGGGCGATGGGCGCGATGTCGGTGACGTTCGGCGTGAGCTTGGCGATGACCGGCTTGTCGGTCACGGCCCGCACGGCGGCGACCACGGTGGCCGCGGCGTCGGGGTCCACGCCGAACAGGATGCCGCCCCTCTTGACGTTGGGGCAGGAGATATTGACCTCGATGGCCTGGATGACCGGCGAGGCGCACAGCCGCTCGGCCGTCGCCGCATAGTCGTCCACCGTGCTCCCCGCCACGTTGCCGACGACCACGGTCGGGGCGTCGGCGAGGCGGGGCAGGTAGTCGCGGACCACGGCGTCCACACCCGGGTTCTCGAGGCCGATGGAGTTGATGAGGCCGGCCCCGCCCGCGGCCTCGACGATGCGAGGGGTGGGGTTGCCGAGGCGTGGCTCGCGGGTGGCCGACTTGAGGATGATGGCGCCGACGAGGCCGTTGGCGAAGCCCTCGAGGCGCTCGAGCTCCTCGCCCCACCCGCACGTGCCCGAGGCCGCGACCAGCGGGTTGCGGAACTGAAGGCCGGCGAAATCCACAGCAAGCTCTGCCACACTCGACAAGGCTTTCTCTCCTCTGCTCGCCGCCCAGCACTCCGGCGGTTTCTACTGACGCGTGACGCGTGACCCGTGACTCAGAAAAGGCGGCTGGCGATCGCTTTCTTCTCTGAGTCACGCGTCACGGGTCACGCGTCATCTCTCCCATTGCACCTCAGCCGCATCCAGCACCGGCCCGTCCACGCACAGCTTCTTGTGGCCGAGCGTGCCGTCGGGCAGGCGGACCTCGACGACGCAGGAGTTGCACACGCCCATGCCGCAGGCCATGCGCTCCTCCATCGCCACCTGGCACGGGGCGCCGTGCTCACTGGCCAACTCGGCGACGCAGGCCAGCATCGCCCGGGGACCGCAGGCGTAGACGTGGACGCCGCCCTGCCCTCGCTTACGCAGGAACGCCGCGAGGAGATCAGTCACCAGGCCGCCGTAGACCTTTCCGCCCGCCTCAGCGGCAAGGGCGACGACGACGCCGAGCGACTCCAGCTCGGCAGAGGTCAGGCACACGTCGGGCAGGCCCTCGACGAACGACGCCGCCTCGGTCGCGGCCTCGGTGGTCTCGAGCGGCAGGGTCTCGACGCTCTGGGCGCCGATGAAGGCATAGGTCGGGTGCCCGAGGCGGCGCAACTCGCGGGCCAGCATCCCCAGGCTCGCCCACCCGCAGCCCCCGGCCACGAGCGCCGCGGCGGCCCCGGCGGGCGGCAGCCGGAACGCGTTGCCCAGCGGCCCCAGCACCTTCAGGCTCGTGCCAATGGGCAGTTCGCCCAGCCGCCGCGTGCCCTCCCCCACCACCTTGACCAGGAGCGCCAGGGTGTCCGGGTCTCCGCCCGTCCCATAGGTCCCATTGGTCCCATAGGTCCCATAGACGCTGAATGGCCGCCTCAAGAGAAAGGGGCGCCCGCCGCTTCGCGCGTCGCCCCACGCCCCGCCCTCGATCACCCGATAGCCGAAGTCGGGTGACGGCAGGAGGACGTTGACGAACTGCCCCGGCCGCGCCGCCGCGGCGATGCGCGGGCACAGCAGGGCCAGCTCGAAGGTGTCGGCGGAAACCCGCTTGCGGGCCACGAGCGGCGCCGCCTCGTCGAAGACGGCGTTTGCTGCGCGATGGGTGCTCATGCGAAACGGGACCTATGGGACCAATGGGACCTATGGGACCGCCATGGCCCGACCGTCCCATGGGTCCCATGTGTCCCATACGTCCCATCGCGACCGTGGCGTCTGGCCTCACCCGCTCAGTTTCGCGGCCTCGACGACGTTGCGCAGCAGCAGCGCCGTGGTCATCGGTCCCACGCCGCCGGGCACGGGCGTGATCCAGCCCGCGACCTCCTTGGCGTTCGCGAAATCCACGTCGCCGCAGGTGATCATGTCGCGCTTGCCCTTCGCATTCTTCACGGGCTCGCCGTTCTCGTCGAGGGCTTTGGGCAGGCGGTTGATCGCCACATCAATCACGACCGCGCCGGGCTTGATCATGTCGGCCTTCACGAGCGCGCTGAGGTCGGGCTTCTTCGGCTTCTTGGCCTTGGCGGGGTTCTTCTGCCACTTCTTGAACCTCTTGGAATAGCCGTTCCACACGCCCTGCGGCTTGCCCGTGGCGACGACCAGGATGTCGGCCTGGCGCGTGATCTCGGCGAGGTTCGGCGTCGCGATGTGGGCGCAGCTCACGGTGCAGAAGTGCGCGAGGAGCAGGAGCACGACCGGCTTGCCCACGATCTCGCTGTGGCCGACGATCACTGCGTGCTTGCCGTACATGTCAATGCCCGTCGAGCGGATGAGCTCGACGGAGCCGACGGCGGTGCAGGGCGCGGGGGCGGGCATGTTCCAGGTGAGGGACTCGCGGAGCCACTCGTCGTAGTTGTCGGGCACGCCGCGCCGCATCAGGGCCGGCTGGCTGCACGCGAGCACCACGCGCCCCACGTTCGCCGGGCACATCCCCTCAGCGTCCTTCGCGGGGTTGATGCGGCCCTGGAGCACGCGCGAGTCGCACCCCTCGGGCAGCGGCATCTGGAGGATGATGCCCGTCACGTCGCGCATCGCGTTCAGCTCTTCGATTCGCTTCACGAGCTGGTCCTGCGTGGAGTTGATCGGCTGCTCGTCCACCTCGTAGCGGATGTTGATCTCTTCGCAGCTCTTTTTCTGGTTGGCCACGTAGATGCGCGAGCCAGCATTGTCGTTCGCCTGGAGCGCCACGAGGTGGGGCGCCTTGCCGACCGACTTCAGGCATTCCACCTCCTTGGCGAGCCGCTCCTTGATGCGGGCGGCAATCGCCTCGCCGTCAATAATCACTGCTGCCACGGTCTCTACCTCCTTCCAACGGCCTCAGGAACCACCTGACCCCGGGTCCAACAGTGCCCTATGATAGCAGACCTGCCGCGCATTGCAAGCAAGGGTAGCGTCCGCGGGGAACGGACGCGGCCGGCATCCGCCGCGCGAATGCCGGCCGCTGTGGGAAGCAGTCGTGGCCGCCTCGCCGGGCGCGGCCGTCAGGCCTTTGCCCGACGCCGCCTCAGCGCGCGCTTCAGCCGCGGGACGCCCAGAAGCCCGAACGCCACGGCTCCTGCCACAATCGCCAGATCGCCTGGATTCCCCGTGAGCGCGCCGGCGACCGTGACGAGCGGGGTCAATGCGACCCTCGTCGCCGCCCGGGCCCAGGGTCGGCGGGCGATCCAGTGCGCCAGCGGCGGGCTGGCCGTGTAGTAGAGCGACACGAAGCCCTGCCCCACCGGGCTGGTCATCAGGCACTGGTCGCGGAAGCGGCGGAGCTTCGCCACGTTGGGCTCCCAGGGCGTGCCATAGGCCGCCGTGGCCACAAAGCACTTGAAATCACCGTAGTCGTGGTGACGGCGAGGACGCCAGTCGTCGTGGGGCCTCTGGGGGACATAGATCCACCCTCGGCCGCGGCACTTGTCGCAGACATGCCAGCGGTGGTCGTAGAAACGCTGGCCCCTGCCGCCGCAGTTGTCGCACATCCTCCACTCGTTGCGACTGCCCGGCGGCGGCAGCACTCTAGGCACCCCCACATGAGGAGGCGGAGGGCCACCTGGAGGGCCAAATGGGGGCTTGAATGGGGGGCCAGCCCCATGCGCCGCGCCGCTGAACAGGCCCACCGCCACAATCGCCCACGCAAGCAACGCTCTCCTGGCCATAGTCGGCTTCCTCTCAGTCTGTGGTGCCCGCTTGGCTTGACGCGGACCCCGGGGGCCATCGGGACCGCCGTGTGGATTCGCCCCTGCCGCTTGTACCCCTAGTGATACCAGGCCCTTCGCGATCTGTCAAGGCGAACCGCGCCTCGGGTCATCCGACCAGGGCGCGGATGGCCGCCTCGTTGACGGGCGAGACGATGCCGCGCTCGGTGACGATCCCCGCGATGTAGCGGGCGGGCGTGACGTCGAAGGCGGGGTTGTAGACCTTCACTCCCTCGGGAGCGGTGCGGCGGCCGAAGCCCTCGGTCACCTCCTCGGCCTTCCGCTCCTCGATCGGGATCCCCTCCCCGCTCGGCAGCGACAGGTCGAAGGTCGAGACGGGCGCGGCGACGTAGAACGGCACGCCGTGCTCCTTCGCCAGGATGGCCACGCCGTAGGTGCCGATCTTGTTCGCCGTGTCGCCGTTCGCCGCGATGCGGTCGGCCCCCACGACCACCAGGTCCACCTTGCCCTGCCGCATGACGACGGCGGCCATATTGTCGCAGATCACCGTCACGTCAATCCCCGCCTGCATCAGCTCCCAGGCGGTGAGGCGCGCGCCTTGGAGGAGCGGCCGCGTCTCGTCGGCGAACACGCGGAAGCGCTTCCCCTGCTCGTGGGCGGCGAACATCACGGCGAGGGCCGTGCCGTAGTCGGCGGTGGCCAGACCGCCCGCGTTGCAGTGGGTGAGCACCCCGCCGCCATCGGGAACGAGTGGGGCGCCGTGGCGCCCGATCGCGCGGCAGACCGCCTTGTCCTCCTCGCAGATCGCCAGCGCCTCGTCGAGCAATCGCTCCTTGAGCTGCGGCACGGGCAGGCCGCGGTTCTCGTCGGCCACCCGCTTCATGCGCTCGAGCGCCCAGAACAGGTTCACCGCCGTGGGGCGCGACGTGGCCAGGCAATCGGTGGCCTTCGCGAGCTCGCGGCGGAAGTCCTCGTAGGTTGGCGCCTGGGAGTTCTGGATGCCGATGACCGTGCCGAAGGCGGCGGCGACTCCGATGGCGGGCGCCCCGCGCACCCGCAGCACCTTGATCGCCTCCCACATCGCCTCGACCGTGCGGCACTCGATCTGCTGGAACTCGGTGGGCAGGAGCGTCTGGTCAATCAGCCGCGCGCACCCCTCGACGCCGCCGAGCCATTCGATAGTAGGAACGGGCATGGCAAGCCCCTGGCATCGGTTCTCGGTCTGAGCCCATCGGATCGCACACTCAGTTCTCGGCTCTATGGTAGCCGCTGCGGTGCGCGTCCGCAAGTGGCTTCTGTCGAGGGGGGCCTTTGGCCGCGGCGAGAGGCGCCCCGCCGGTCGCTCCGGCGAAACCAGAACCGCTCCGGGAGAGAATGTGCTTGACTTCTCGACGGCGTGCGCTACAATCGTGACGCCCGCCAGGATAAGGGAGGCGCGTAGGGAGCGGACGCCGAGTTGAGGACTGCACCATGGACCACAGGCCAAAGCGCGTACTCGCGGCGATGCTGGCAGCACTTTCCGTGTTGGGATACACGGGGACCGTCCTTGCAGTCCCCGCCTTTGAGGCGGTCCCAGACCCTGACTATGATTCGACGAATGACAACTGGAGCCTGGGTTTCCAGTTCACGACCAACCAACCGATCGTGGTCTCCGCACTCGGGTTCTATGACAATGGTCAGGATGGCTTGGTCGAGTCGCACAGCGTGGGGATCTTTGACACGTCTGGGAGCCTCCTCGCCTCGGCGATTGTGGAGCCAAGCGACCCGCTGGACGGCCTGTTCAGATACCATCTCATAGATGCGCTCACGCTGCCGGCAGGCCAGGACTTCATTGCTGCGGCAGTCACCGGCACCGAGGAGTACTTCTGGGGGCCGCTATCCATCGCCTGGGACCCCTCGATCACGTTTGTCATGGACCGATATGACCTCACGACCGGCGACAACCTGATCTTCCCGACAAGCGCCAGCGGGGCAGGACTAGTACGATGGTTCGGCCCTAACTTCCAGATCGGGGCCGCGGAGCAGGTGATTCCGGAGCCCCATTGCCTGGCCATCCTCGCCCTCGGCGGCCTGGGGCTATGGCGCCGGCGCCGCAAACGCTGATCCGCTTTGCGGCCGCGCCACTGCGGGCCCCTTCGGTTCCGCTCCATTCGTGCAGCAGACGTCGGTCGCCGCGACAGAGCGTCTGACTCTGTCGGTTGCCTTGTCTTGGCTCCCGTGTTAGAACGCCCGCGTCATCGTGTGGCTCCCCCCTCAATGGTAGGAGGCCGCCGGATGCGAAGGGTTCGCGCCGTTGTCCTCGGGCTCATTGGCGCAGCGATCATGCTCACGGCCATCGGCCTGAGCTCCTGCGGCCCGCCGCCGCCCCCGCCGTCATCGCCGAAGGTCAAGGCCATCCCCTGAGAGGCCCCTGCCCCTCGACAATGCTATCGCTTGGGCAGCCGCAGGAACTCGGCGGCCAGGTCGCCCCGCATCTTCACGATGTACTCCGCCAGCGACGCCAGGGCCGACGCGGTCGAGGCAAAGGCCAGGAACCACACCGCGTCGTACGACGCATCCGCCAGGGCGATGGGCACCAGGAGGTAGAGCATGAACGTCTTGAGCTTGCCGAACACGGCGATGGGCAACGGCTTGCCGCGCGTGGCTGCGACCGCCCGCAGGAACAGCACGATCAGCTCGCGCGACGTGATGAGCCAGGCCGCCCACGCGGGCGACCGCGCCGGCTCCATCGCGCTCAGCACGATCAGCATCGTGCACAGGAACACCTTGTCGCCCGTCATGTCGAGCAACGCGCCCAGCGGCTTTGCGTCGCCCGCGCGGCGGGCCAGCGGGCCGTCCACAAAATCGCTCACGCCCACCAGGATAGCCAGGAACACGGCCAGCGGCTGCGTGGCCTCGTCCCACGCCAGCATCGCCACCAGCGGCGTCAGCGCGTAGCGCGAGATGGAGATGAGGTTGTGCAGAGGGATCATCGTCAGGCTCGTGCCTCGCTTTCGATCACCAGCGTCACCGGCCCGTCGTTCACCAGCTCGACGGCCATCATCGCGCCGAAGATGCCTGTCTCGACGCGGTAGCCCTGCTGGCGGAGGCGCCCGCAGAAGAACTCGTAGAGCCTCGAGGCCTCGGCCGGCTCCGCGGCCTTCTCGAAGCTGGGGCGGCGGCCCTTCCGGCAGTCGCCGCACAGCGTGAACTGCGATACGACGAGCATCGCCCCGCCCACGTCGCTCGCCGCGAGGTTCATCTTCCCCGCCGCATCGGCGAAGATACGGAGGCCGCCGATCTTCGCCGCAAGGAAATCCGCGTTGCGATCCGTGTCGCCCCGCTTCACCCCCAGCAGCACGAGCAGGCCGCGCCCGATCTCGCCCGTCACGCGGCCCTCGACGGTCACAGAGGCTCGGCTGACGCGTTGGACGACTGCGATCATCGGGGGCCTACCCCTGTCGAGGGGAGGGGAAGGTTGGATGAGTGGATGGGTGGATGATTCTCAGAGGAAGAGGCCAGCCGCGCCACCTCCGATTCCCTCATCCATCCATTCATCCACCCATCCATTCATCCCCTCCTGCAACATCACGAGCCCGGGGCCAATCCCAGCCTCTTCCGCAGATCCTCCGAGGTTCGAAGCACCTTGGCGGCCATCTCCGCCTTGAAGTCCACCAGGCGCTGTCGGAGCGCGGGGTCGGAACGAGCGAGGATCTGCGCGGCGAGGATGGCGGCGTTGAAGGCGCCGCTCTTCCCCGTGCCCATCGTGGCCACGGGCACGCCCTGCGGCATCTGCACCATCGAGAGCAGCGAGTCGAGCCCGCCCGCCAGATTCGTCTCCATCGGCACGCCGATGACCGGCAGCACCGTCTTGGCCGCGATCACGCCCGCGAGGTGTGCCGCCTTGCCTGCCCCGGCGATGATCGCCTCGGCCCCTTCCCCCTCGGCGCGCTGGGCGAAATCGGCCACCGCGTCGGGCGAGCGATGGGCCGACAGGACGTGGAGATCGTACCGGATGCCCAGCCTGGCGAGTTCTTCGAGCGTGGCGGTGATCACCGCCAGATCGCTCTCGCTCCCGATCACCACGGCCACCTTCTTCCCAGCCATGCGCGCTTCCTTTCCGCTGGCCCTCCGCCTTCCGAAGCGGAATATACCAGAAGCCCCCGCCCCGCGCAATCCGCTCCGCGGCGAACGAGTCTGAGCCCGAGACGGTGGATTGCCGGATCGGCATTCCAGGCCCTGAGCATGGCCCCCAGTTCTGGCGCCGGCCTCGCTCTTGAATCGTCGTCGTTGTCGTCGTCGTCCTCGTCGTCGAATGCGGGAGGGGGGAAAGCCCAGAGAATCGACGACGACGACGAGGACGACGACGAGCACGAGAAGACGGGAAAGGAGGTGGCTGCCATAGCTGGGGGTCATACCCGCAGGCCCTCTTCTGGTTGACACCCGCCACGGAAAGCGCGAAGATTGCGCGCCCAGCGCGGACCCACAACTCCTCCCAAGCGAAACGGAGGCAACCGATGGCGAGCACGGCGCGTGGACGATGCATGGCGGCGTTCCTCTTCACCGGGCTGGCAGCCCAGGCCCTCGGGGCCGCCGACTTGCTGCTGCCGGAAAACCTGAAGACGATGGGCTGCGGGGCACCCGACACCAAGCTCCTGTTCGTCCGCTCCAGCCAGCCGGGCAACGTGTTCTACCCGGGCGATAGCGTTGACCTGACGATCAAGGTCACGCGGGGCAAGGAGGCGCTCAGGTCGGTCGCTCTCGAGATCATCGAGATTGCGGCCCGCCAGAACAAGTACCTCAAGGGCTGGTCGGTGATGAGCGAGCCGGTGGCCATCGAGAACCTCGGCTCGCGCGGCAAGCTCGATGTGCCGGTGACCATCGAGGACAAGGAGGGGACGACGGCTGAGGTCGAGGCAAGGAACGTGCCCGTCCCCGCCCGCTACGGCACCTACGCCGTGACCATCGCGCCGAATGGCGAGAACCCGCAATTCCTCTGCACGCTGCTCCGGGCGCATAAGCCGAAGGAGGGCTTCGACGTGGATGCGCCCGTCTTCGGCGAAGGGCAGTTCCTCACCCACGACAGCCAGAAGCCCGAGCACATTCGGGCGCGGGCGCTCACCCTCGCCCGCCTCGGCATCAAAGGCGTCCGCATCGAGCTTGGCTGGGCCGAGGGCAAGCCCGGCACCTACGACTGGGGCCGCTTCGACCCGCTGATGAACGGCCTGGCCGAGGCGAAGATCAAGGCCCTCGTCACGATGGGCGGCCACCCCTATTGGACCGAGCCCTTCGGCCAGCCCACCCCCGCCTGCATCCCCCAGAAGCCCGACCATTCGTGTATGCCGAAGCACTACGAGGCGTTCGGCAAGTGGATCTACGCCTTCTGCGAGCGCTACTGGAAGGGCGGCAACGGCGCCCTCTGGGCCATCGAGCACTGGAACGAGCCCTGGGAAGGCATCTCCATCAGCGGCTGGGAGAGCGACTCGAACCACTACCGCGCCCTGATGAAGCAGATCGCCGACAATGCCCGCAAGGTGGACCGGCGAATAAAGACCGCCGCCGCCTGCTCCATCATGAACACCGAGGACAAGTTCCTCTCGGGCGAGGACCGCAACGAGCTTGCGAAGCTGGTGGACCTCTTCACCGACCACTACGTGCCGCCCCGCACCAGCTACGGCCCGATGGTCGCCAAGCACTGGGGCAAGGAGAGCACCGACACCGAGACCTGGATCGCCGCCACCGAGGTGCTGCTCCCCCAGATCGTCACCCAGTTCCTCGCCTGCGGCCAGGACCGCATGACCCCGTGGCACCCGGCGATGACCTACTTCAAGGCGCCCGGCTCGCCCATGAACTTCCAGATGCCCAACCCCGTGGCCCTGGCCTCCAACGTCTTCAACGTCTTCCTCACCGGCCGCAGGTTTCAGCGGATGCTCTTCCACGACCACCTGCCCTGGGCGTTCCAGTTCGGGACCGGCCGCGACGCGGTGGTGGTCTTCTTCGGCAAGCTCTACGCCCCGCACGGCGGCGACCCGAAGGACGTGCTCTGGTGGCAGCTCCAGGCCCACGAGGGGGGCACCATCACGATTGACAACGCCGACGGGCGGCTCGAGTTCTACGACATCGCCGGCAACCGCGAGCTCGAGGGGCAGAAACAGGTCGCCCTCCCGATGGACCACCTGAGCCACTACATCCGCTCGCCCCGCGGCGGCATCAAGCTCATCGAGCAGCGGCTTGCCGAGGCGAAGATTGAGGGCATGCGGCCCGTCGAGATCATCGCCCGCGACTTCACCGCGCCCGTGGACGCGCCCAACGCAGCCGTGCGGTTCACTGTCCACAACCTGCTCAATCGCCGGATCAGCGGGACATTGCGCGTGACGCCGCCCGCGGGCATCAAGCTCAAGGCCGCGAGCACGGAGCTGAAGCTCGGAGCCGGGCAGCGGGCCAACGTCACCTGGGAGATCGCCGAAGCGAAGCCGGCGCCGACCAATGCCTATCTCTTCCGCTTCGCATTCGCCGGCGACACCGGGACAGCCGAGTGGACGGAGAACCTGAACGTCGCAGCCGCCAGCAAGGGCACGAAGACGATTGACGGCAACCTCGACGACTGGAAGGGCGACCTCGGCGTGCTCGTGGACGCGAAGCTCCAGAAGGTGGACCCCACGCAGCAGGCCTGGATGCCGTTTCTCGCCGCGAAGGACGCCCAGCCCGACGGCTCGTTCGCCGAGCTCAGGCTCGCGTGGGACGACCGATTCCTCTACGTCGCCGCGCGCGTCCACGACCCCAGCGACTCGCCCGGCAAGCAGCGGCTCGCGACGTGGGACGAGGAGCAATACTTCCGCAGCGCGAAGGACGACGAGACCTGCGAGCGGCTTCGGCCCTACCGCAAGTTCGTCCTCGCCAACCTGCGGGACAAGAAGACCGAGGGGAAGATGAAGGCCGACCCCGAGTGGCCCGCCTACCAGAAGTTCATCGAGAGCGACCTCGAGTTGAAGCACGCCGTCACGAGCAACGCCGCGACCGTGTACTTCCAGGCGAAAGACCGCAACCCCAAGGCCACGTTCGCCGATGCCTATTACGTCTACAAGAAGACGCCCTGGAACGACCAGCCCTGGGCGGGCGACACGCTCCAGCTCGGCTTCGACGTGCTGCCCGACTACCATTACAATATGAAGCTCGACACCGACAAGGTGCCGCACGGCTTCCACGCCATGCCCGACACCGACTACGAGTTCGCGGCCTACCCGTGTCTCGACGGCAAGGCGGAGCTGTGGCGCATCCTCGCCCCGGGCATGGCCCGCACCCACCACTACCCGCGGCAGCCGCGAGCCAAGTTCGACCAGGGGCCGGTCGCGGGCAGCCAGCAGGTTGTCCGACGCGAGGGCAAGGTCACGACGTATGAGCTGGCCATTCCCTGGAGCGAGCTGAAGCAGTGGAAGCCCAAGGCGGGCCAGACCTTCGGCTTCACCTTCCGCGTGAACAACAACGAGAAGCCCAACATCGTCTACGGCGCCGACAAGAGCGCCACGAAGTCCAACGGCCTCTCGCTCCACCCCTACTGGGAGACGAAGCCGAGCTGCGGCATCCGCTGGGCGCTCGGGCAGTAGGCGCATTCGCTTGAATTCGCCGCTGGCGCGTAGTATCATTGTTGCACAGGGCTTTCGCACGTCTCAGAGGGCCGCGAAGCGAGAAGAGCCATGAAGACGGAAGAGCTGGTGATTGACAAGCTCCGCGCGCTTCCCCCTGACCGCCAACAGGAGGTCATCGACTTCATCGAGTTCCTTGACGAAAAGCGCAGGAGGAAACGCCCGTATCCGAGCCTCCACGGCTTGTGCGCCGACCTTGGAGTGGACATCGCGGAAGAGGACATCGCGGAAGCGCGGAGGGAAATGTGGGGGAACTTCCCCCGAGAGCGCGAGGACTCCCCCCGGGATGAAAGGGCAGATCCTCCGCCAGAGGGCCCACAGCGCAAGGTAACCTTGCCCAAGTGTGAGGACGCTCCGAAGGGTGGTTCGCCCAAGGACTCTGGGGAGCGCGCTTGATGGCGGCCGTCGTTGCGGACACCCACGCTTTGCTCTGGTATGTCTTCAGCTCTCCGAAGCTCTCTGCGCCCGCGCTTCGCGCGATGGAGGAGGCCCTCAGCAGCGGGGACGGCATTTATGTCTGCGCCATCACTCTGGTGGAATTGACGTACCTGGTAGAGAAGGGCAAGCAGCCCGCCGACGCGCTTCAGCGCATCGAAAGAGCCCTCGAGGATGAGACGCAGGGGTTCACAGAGGTCCCCGTTGACCTGCGGATCAGCCGGGCGCTCTCCCGAGTTCCAAGGACTTCGGTGCCCGACATGCCCGACCGGATCATCGGGGCCACTGCTCTCCACCTCGGTCTCCAACTCGTGTCGCGCGATCAGGCGCTCCGGCGCTCGCACATTCCTGTCATCTGGTGAGCCTGCCTCTCGCCGGTGAGCTCTTCCGCTTGCATTTCCCCGCCGCCGGCGTACATTGCTGCCCCCAGATGGGTTATCGGTTATCGGTTGTCGGGTACCCGAAAACCGATAACCCAAAACCGAAAACCCAAGACAGAAGACCGCCTGAAGGCGGGACTCCAAACGAGAAGGGAACATGGCGTGGCAAAGGTCAGAATCGGCTTCTGCGGCGTCGGGGGGATGGGGCAGTGCGCGCATCTGAAGAACTACTACACGCTGCCCGATTGCGAGGTGGTGGCACTCGCGGAACTCCGCGAGAGGACGGGCAAGGCCGTGGCCGCGCACTACCGCGTGCCCAAGGTGTACAAAGAGGCTGCCGAGATGCTCGCCAACGAGCAGCTCGACGCAATCGTCGCCTCGCAGCCGTTCACCCGCCACGGCACGCTCATCCCCGAATTGCTCAAGGCGAAGAAGCCGGTCTTCACCGAGAAGCCGCTCGCAGGGAACATCGAGGCGGGGCAGCGCATCCTCGACGCCCTGGCCACCAGTGGCACCTGGATCATGGTCGGCTACCACAAGCGCTCCGACCCCGCGACCATGCACGCCAAGACCCAGATTGACGCGCTCAAGGCCTCGGGCGAACTGGGCAGGATGCGCCTCGTCCGCATCCTCATGCCCGCCGGCGACTGGGTGGCCAACGGCTTCGCCGAGCTGATCCGCGAGGACGATCCGAACCCCCAGCTCCAATGGGACCCGCCGGCGTCCGACATGGACGAGGCGGCCCGCAAGGCATACGTGAGCTTCGTGAACTACTACATCCACCAGGTGAACCTGCTCCGCCACCTGCTGGGCGAGCCGTACAAGGTCACTCACGCCGACGCGTCGGGCGTGCTCTTCGTCGCCCAGAGCGAGAGCGGCGTCGCGGGCGTGATCGAGATGAGCCCGTATCGCACGACGGTGGACTGGCAGGAATCGGCCCTCGTGGCGTTCGAGAAGGGCTACGTGAAGCTCGAGCTGCCCGCGCCCCTGGCCTCGAACCGGCCCGGCCGCGTGGAGATTCTGCGGGACCCCGGCGACGGCAAGACCCCCGAGGTCACCGTGCCGCATCTGCCCTGGGTGCACGCCATGCGGCAGCAGGCGATGAACTTCGTGGCCGCCGTCCGGGGCGAACGTCCGCCGATGTGCACGGCGCACGAGGCGATGGAGGACCTCAAGGTGGCCCGCGACTACCTGCGGCTGTGGAAGGGCGTGTGAAAGGGGCGGGGCCGCACATGATTGGGGGCGGGGGCCTCGACGGCGCCCCGCCCCCGCAGAGCTTAGGCCTTGCTCGAAAGGTGAGCCGGCGGACATTGGCGAGGTCAGCGACGCGGCACAACGAAACTACGCGAACCGACTCGAACCGATCCGAACCGATTGGCCATTCCGTCTACCCACAGTCGCGTCGCGCCAGGCGCCGTCAGCCCACGTCTCTGTCCGTTAGGACTGGGCCGCCTTTCGCTCTGCACTGGTAGTATACCTCAGTTTGCCGGGTTGTCAAGGAGCCGGTCGAGGCAAATCCCCCGCCGCCGGCGCCGCAGCACAACACAGTGTCTGGCAACAGGTTATGACCTAGGGCCGTGCCACCCCGCGGAGCTTGGCCACGGCCTCGTCGGGCAACAGATGCCGCCACGGCAGCCGGTCCACCGCGCCCTCGCCCGAGACCGTTCCCGCGCTCTCGAAGGTGTTCACCCCCGCCCCCGCGCGGCGGCCCTTGTGCTCGTACTTCACCCCCATGGCGTCGCGGGTGAGCCGGATGGTCTCCGCGTAGTGGCCGAGGGGCCGCTCGAACAGGATGCGGTCCGCGCGAGCCGCCGCCCAGGCCTCCTGCTGCGCGGGCGTGAGCGCCTGGGCAAGGAGGTCCTGCCACGCCTTCAGAAGGGCGTGCCCCTCCTCCTGATAGGGGCTGATCTCGATCACCACTGCGTCGCCCTCGAGGGCGACCTTCGCGTGCGCCTTGTCCGCGGCCCGGGCGCGGAGAATGAAGTCCCCGTAGACTTTCAGGAAGCGCGCCTGGGCTGCCTCGTCGAGGCCCAGGACAAGGCCGATGCCTGCAATGCCCTTCTCCTGGAAGCCACGGCGCGCCGCGATCGGCAGGAAGCCGGGGTCCTCCCGCGCCCGCTCGATGAGCCGCGCGAGTCCCTCAACGGGCTGCGGCGCGGCCGGTGGCGCCGGGGCCGGCTGCTCGGCCGGCGGGACAGGGGCGACCTCGACCCTGGGCCTGGCCTCCTCCAGCGCCTTGAGCCGCGCCTGAGTCGCGATCGCCTCGGCCCGCAGCGACTCGAGGGCGTCCGTCGCCTTCTTGAGTTCCTCGCCCAGCTTCCTGCGGTCGGCCTTTGCCTGCTGCAACTCGTCCCAGAGGTCCTTCGCCTTCGCCTCGACGTTCCGGAGCTTCAGCGAGACGTCGGCCCGGGCGCCCTTGAGCTGGAGGAGGTCCTGGCCCACCATCCACAGCAGGGCCATCATGGCCACGACGAGGCCGGCCACAAGGATCATGGCCACCGTGGTAGAGAGGGCTCGCGGGCTGCTCATCAGCTCACCTCCTGTCAGGCGTCGAAGCGGACCTCGGGGATGGGGAGCGCGGCCGGGCGCTCGCAGCGGCTCGTGATCGCCACGTGCTGCCCCGCCTTCGAGGCGTCCTCGAAGGCCAGCATCACGTCGAGCACGTGGAAGCACAGCTCGCCGCTCGCCCTGGGCTTGCGGCCCAGCTCGATGGCCCGGGCCATGTCGGCCACGCCCATCGAGCGGCCCACCTGGTCGCTGTGAGTCAGCCGCACCTCCGTCCAGTCGGCCTCGCCCATTCGCCGCATTCGCACGGGGCCGCCGAAGCCGTTGGGGTCGGGCACGAGCAGCGTGCCCTCGCTGCCGTAGACCTCGATGATGGGCAGGCGATGGGCCACCACGTCGAAGCTCATCACCACAGTCCCGATGGCCCCGCTCGCGAAGTCCATCGTCCCCGCGATATGGGTGGGCGTCCTCACCTTGATCTTCGTGCCGCTCTTCGGCTCGCTGGTAATGAGGCGCTCGGGGAAGGTGATGCGGGCCGAGCCGCTGACGCGCTTGACCGGGCCGAGGAGGTTGACGAGGGCCGTGAGGTAGTAGGGGCCCATGTCGAGCATCGGCCCGCCGCCGCGGTCGTAGTAGAACTCGGGGTCGGGGTGCCAGCTCTCGTGGCCGCGGCAGGCCATGAAGGCGGTGGCGCCGACGGGGGTGCCGATCGCCCCATCGTCCATCAGCTTGCGACACGTCTGGATGCCGCCGCCGAGAAAGGTGTCGGGCGCGCCGCCCACGAGCAGGCCCTTCTTTGCCGCCGTGGCGAGCACGCGTTCGCCCTGCTTGCGTGTGACGGCGAAGGGCTTCTCGCAGTAGGCGTGCTTGCCCGCGCGAAGGGCCGCGAGGTTCACCTCCGCGTGGGCGCGCGGGATCGTGAGGTTCAGGACGATCTGAATCTCGGGGTCCTTCAGCAACGCGTCCACCGAGCAGGCCCGGATGCCGTGCTCCGCGGCCTTGGCCTGCGCCCGCTCGGGCACCACGTCGGCGCACGCCACGACCTCGAAGGCATCGAGCCTCTTCGCCCAGTGCAGGTAGTTGCCGCTGATGTTTCCGCAGCCGACGATGCCGACCTTCGCCTTCTTCACGCCCTGTTCCTTTCCCAGCGGTGGAGGGAGGACGCAGCCGCGCCCAGCCGCCCATCATGCTACACGGTTCCGCGGGCTTGTCAATCGCGGATACGAGTACGGCCTCTCGTCCTGGTGCTCGGCATTGGCCTGCCCAGCTCCGAAGGAGCGTACTATGACAGCCCAGGGCAACGCCCTGGGAAACGGTGGTCCGCGCACGTCCAGCCCTGAAGGGGCGTACTACCAGGCCGGCCGTAGTACGCCCCTTCAGGGCTACGCATGGGCCGTCGCCAGTTCCCAGGGCGTTGCCCTGGGCTTCCATAGTACGCCCCGTGGGGGCTGCGGAGCGGCGGCGCCAAGGACTGGGGGCCATAATCCGCGGATGCGTCCCGCTTGCATTTCGGCGCGAACACGGTATCCTGGGGGGCACTTGGAGATTGGCGATGAAGCAGGTTGTAGCACAAGTCCTGGTGACAACCCTGGTGATAGGAACGCTGACCATGGGCGCCGAGTCCGAGACCCGTTGCACGCGCGTCGTGTCGCTCGACGGCGAGTGGCTGCTGGCGACCGACCCGCAGAACGCGGGCCGCACGCAGCAATGGATGCTCAAGCCCGTGCCCGAGGCGAAGAAGGCCAAGGTGCCGTGGATCATCCAGGACACGTTTCCCGGCTACCACGGGCTGGCGTGGTACTGGCGGACCTTCACGCCGTCGCCCAATCCCCACGCGCAGGGGCGCTACCTGCTGCGCTTCTGGGCGGTGGACTACAAGGCCGAGGTGTGGCTCAACGGGGCCCGCATTGGCGACCACGAGGGCGGCGAGACGCCCTTCGTCCTGGACGTGACCGATTCCCTCAAGCCCGGGGCGCTCAATCTTCTCGCCGTCCGCGTGCTGAACCCCACGCACACGCCGATTGACGGCATCGTGCTGAACGAGACGCCGCACCGCAACAAGGTCATGCCCTACTCGTCGGGCAGCGCGTGGAACCAGGGCGGCATCATGGACTCAGTCGAGCTGCTCGTCGCCCCGCCGGTCCGCGTTGAGGGTCTCTTCGCCCGGCCCGACTGGAAGACAGGCGTGATCCGCGTCCAAGCAAGCGTGCGCAATGCGCTGGCAGTACCCGCCAAGGTCAGGCTCGAGTTCGCCGTCGCGCCCGCCGCGAGCGGCGAAACCCTGGGCGCGGCAACAATGGAGAGTGAGCTTGCCCCTGGCGACACGCACATCGAGGCCCAGCTCCACGTCGAGAAGCCGCGCCTTTGGAACCTCAACGACCCCTTCCTCTACCGCGTGACGGCGCGGGTCCGGGCCGAAGGCTCCAACTCGATGGACGAGCATTCGGTGCGCTGCGGCTTCCGCGACTTCCGGTTCGAGAACGGCTGGTTCCGCCTCAACGGCCGCCGCATCTACCTGCGCTGCTCCCACACGGGCAACTGCTGCCCCGTCGGCCGCGAGTTGCCCGTGGACCCCGACTGGCTCCGCCGCGACCTGGTGAACGTGAAGGCGATGCGCTTCAACGCCATCCGCTGGATCGCGGGCGTCGCCAAGCGCTATCAGCTCGACCTGTGCGACGAGCTGGGCCTGATGGTCTACGAGGAGTCCTACGCCGGCTGGTGCCTCGCCGACTCCCCGAAGATGGCCGAGCGCTACGACGAATCGGTGCTTGGCATGGTGCGCCGCGACCGCAATCACCCCAGCGTCGTCATCTGGGGGTTGCTCAACGAGACGCCCGACGGCCCGGTCTTTCGCCACGCCGTCAGGCTGCTCCCGACCCTGCGCAAGCTCGACGACTCGCGCATGGTGCTCCTCAACAGCGGCCGCTGGGACCGCGTGGCGACGGCGAGCGAGCGGGTCGTCGGCGTCGAAGGCTGGCGCAGCGCCGACCGTGTGGACCCGTGCGTCATTCGTAACGTGACCGACCATGTCGTGAAAGGACTCGGCATCACCTGGGCGCCCGGCCAGCTCTCGTTCCATCCGGGCCGCGACGGCGAGTACAGCGTCGTCCGCTGGACCGCTCCCGCCGCGGCCAAGGTCGAGCTGACCGCCAAGTTCGCCGGCATCGCCGAAAAGGCGACGACGGACGTTCACCTCCTCCACAACGGCAAGGCGCTCTTCGACGCCTTCATCAACGTCAAGGGCGCGGGCAATGAAGCCCAGTTCACGAAGACGCTCGACGTGCAGGCGGGCGACACCCTCGACGTCGTCGTCGGCTATGGCAACGGCAACTACGGCGCCGACACCACGGCCGTCGACGTGACGGTCAAGGCCGAGGGCGGCAAGGTGTACAACGCCACGACCGACTTCACCATCAAGGCCAACCCCAACGGCCCCTGGAGCTACGGCCAGCTCGCCCCAGGCGCTGCCCCGAACGCCGCCACGTTCAAGCTGTATCCGAAGAAGGCCCCCGGCGAAGAGGCGGAGCTATCCGCCGGCACATTCAGCAACCCAGGCTCCGCCGTGTGGGAGGACTCGATGGACGACCAGCACCCCTACAAGCGGGTGCCCCACACGGCCGGCATCATCCGCGAGCTGCGCACGGCCGGCAACCCGGACCGCCCGCTCTTCCTCTCGGAGTACGGCGTGGGGAGCGCCGTGGACCTGCTGCGGGTCGTGCGGCTCTACGAGCAGATCGGCAAGGGCGAGGCCGACGACGCCCGCTTCTACCGCGCCCAGCGCGACAAGTTCCTCGCGGACTGGGAGCGCTGGCGCCTCGCCGAAGCCTTCGACCGCCCCGAGGACTTCTTCGCCCAGAGCAACGCCAAGATGGCGGGGCAGCGCCTCCTCGGCATCAACGCCATCCGCTCCAACCCCAAGGTCGTCGGCTACAGCCTCACGGGCACGGTGGACCAGGGGATGACGGGCGAGGGGCTGTTCACCACCTTCCGCGAGCTGAAGCCGGGCACGCTCGACGCCGTGTTCGACGGCTTCGCGCCGCTCCGCTTCTGCCTCTTCGTCGAGCCGGTGAACGTCTATCGCGGCACGAAGGTCCGCCTGGAGGCCGTGCTGGCGAACGAGGACGCGCTTCTCCCCGGCGAATACCCGGTGCGCCTCCAGGTCGTCGGCCCTCCTGTGGGCGGGGCGTCTCTGCCCCGCGTCTTCGAGCGCACAGTCAAGCTCACCATCCCCGACCCGAAGGGAAAGGCCGAGCCGCCGATGGTGCTGCCCGTGTTCGAAGGCCAGGTGGTTGTGGACGGGCCGTCAGGCAAGTATCGCTTCCTGGCCACGATCGAGCGGGGCGCCGCGGCAGCAGGGGAGGCCGTCGAGTTCTACGTTGCCGATCCCGCCGAGATGCCGCCCGTCGAAGCCGAGGTCGCGCTCTGGGGCGAAGATGCGGCCCTGAGCAAGTGGCTCTCGGACCACGGCATTCGCGTGGCACAAGCCGCGGCGGCTGCACGGCGAGAAGTCATCCTTGTGGGCGCGAAGCCACCAGGCGACGCCGCGGCCTTCGCCGATCTCGCTCGCCGCATCGCACGGGGCTCGACCGCCATCTTCCTCTGCCCCGAGGTCTTCAGGAAAGGCGGCAACCCCGTGGGCTGGCTGCCCCTTGCCAACAAGGGCTCACTCGCCGCCATGCGAAGCTGGGTCTACCTCAAGGACGAATGGGCCAAGCCCCACCCCATCTTCGACGGCCTGCCCACGGGCGGGCTGATGGACCTCACGTTCTACCGCGACCTCATCCCCGACCACGTGTGGGCGGGCCAGGACGCGCCGGCCGAGGCCGTGGCGGGCGGCATCAACGCCTCGCAGGCATATTCGTCGGGCCTTCTGGTCGCGGTCTACCCCCTCGGCGCGGGGCGTTTCGTCCTCAACACGCTGCGTATCCGCGAGGAGCTTGGCCGCCATCCGGCCGCCGAGCGGCTGCTGCGCAACCTGCTCCGCACCGCGGCCCGCGACGCCGCGAAGCACCCGGCCGAGTTGCCCGCCGCGTTCGACCAGCAGCTCAAGGCGTTGGGTTACGAGTGAGGGACCAGCGGCCCCCTGGCGAGCGCTGGCGTCACGAGCAGGCACATGGCTGGCCTGCACTTCCGGCCCCCGCCGGCATGAGGTATAATGGCGCTGAACGGAGTCCGCGTTCGGCGCCTTCCCGAAGGCCGTCGGAGAGAGAGGAGCGTGTTCCCGCATGGCACGTCAACGGAAGCGCGACCCGCGCTCGTGGGAGAAGACGGCTCGTGTGGACGAGGTGGCGATCCGTCTGCACGTCGAGGCCCTCGCTGAGGGGGGGTATGTGGCGACGAGCCCCGACGTCCCCGGCCTGGTCGCCGAGGGGCGCAGCATCACCGAGGCCGTGGAAATCGCACAGGGCCTCGCCCGCAAGATCGTGGAGTCGTGCCTCGACCACGGCGACCCCCTGCCGCCGGCCTTCACAGAAGCCAGCCGCGCGCCCCTCGAGCTGCTCGTCCCCGTGGGGATCCGCTGATGGGACGCCTCTCGGGCTTCCGCTACCACGAGGTGGCACGACGCCTCCGCGTCCTCGGCTTCGCCTTCGACCGCCCAGGGCCAGGCAGCCACGAGGTCTGGCGCCACGCCAAGGTGGGGAAGAGAGTCACGCTCCCTCATCACACGCGGCCCATGCGCGAAGGGACCCCGCGCGCAGTCCTCCGTGAGGCAGGCATCGAGGTCGAGGACTTCCTGCGCATGTGATCCCCCTTGCTCTGGAGCCCACAATGTCCTGTGTCCGTGTCTCTTTGCTCTCGCTCGGTCTCCTCCTGGCGGCGCCCCTCCGCGGCAGCCTCGCCGAGGACGCCTCGAAGCCCGGCGCCGTCACGCCCGAGTTGCCCACGCTCAAGTGCCTCGGCGTTCGATGGCTCATCGCGGGCGACGACAATCGGAACGCCCGCGTCGAGGTGGCCTACCGCAAGGCCGGCGAGGCCGAATGGAAGAAGGCCCTCGACCTGTTCCGCGTGGACCCCAAGGGCATGCGGAAAGCCGTCCAGCCGCCCGACGGCCAGTTCCTCTTCGCAGGCTCCCTCTTCGGCCTCGAGCAGGACACCGACTACGAGGTCAAGCTCTCGCTCAAGGACCCCGATGGCGGCGACGCCGAGCAGGTGCTGAAGATGAAGACCTGGGCCGAGCCGACCCTGCCCGAGGGCGGCCAGAAGATCGAGGTCAAGCCCGGCGAGCTCGCGGCCGCCTTCGCCAGGGCCAAGCCCGGCGACACTCTCCTGCTGGCCAAAGGCGTCTACAAGGGCACGTTCCGCCCGCCCAACGGCGAGCCGGGCAAGCCCGTGGCCCTCGTGGGCGAGGGGAACTGCGAGACCGTCTTCGACGCCGAGGGCAACAGCAACGCCATCGGCGCCCCAGGCTCCCACGACATCACGCTCCACAACCTCGCCTTCCGCAACGCCAAGTGGGCGCTCAACTTCAACGCCAGCTCCCGCATCGCCGTCACCCGCTGCCTCATCACCGACTGCACCTACGGCTTCGTGTCCCAGAACAACGGCGCCCGCCAGGAGCGCATCCTCATCGCCGACTGCACGATGCGCGGCCCCGCCGCCTGGCCCCGCACCAAGGGCATCGAGGAGGCACGCGGCATCCAGATCGCGGGCCAGGGACACGTCGTGTGCTACAACCGCATCAGCGGTTACGCCGACGGGATAGACACGTTCTCCACCTATCCGTGCAGCTCGATCGACTTCTACGGCAACGAGATCTCCGAGTGCACCGACGACGGGATCGAGATGGACTACTCGGAGCGCAACACCCGCTGCTTCGACAACCGCCTGACCAACGTCTACCAGGGCATCAGCACCCAACCCGTCTGGGGCGGGCCGGTCTACATCTTCCGCAACGCCCTCTACAACGTCGGCCTCGAGACCTTCAAGATGCACAACGCCCCCTCGGGCTGCCTGTTCTTCCACAACACCAGCGTCAAGGAGGGCATGCCCCTCGTCCTCTACACGGGCCAGCCCGTCACCAACTTCGTCATGCGGAACAACCTCTTCCTCGGCACCGAGGCAAACTACGGCTACGAGAACACCGCTCGGATGCGCGACTGCGATTTCGACTTCGACGGCTTCGGCGGCGAGTGGAAGACCTTTCTCAAGTGGAACGCCGCCCGCTACGCCACCCTCGAGGAGTGCCGCGAGAAGGCCCCCGTCTACAAGCATGTCGTCGCCGTAAGTCCCGACAAGGCTTTCGCTTCGGGCGTCAAGCCCCCCGCCGACCTCAAGACGCAGTTCGACCCGCGGGTCAACGACCTGCGCCTCAAGGAGGGCAGCGAGGCCATTGACGCCGGCGTCGAGCTGCCGAACGTCAACGACGGCTTCGCGGGCAAGGCCCCCGACCTGGGGGCCTACGAGTTGGGCGCTCCCCTGCCCCACTACGGCCCCCGGCCCCTTCCGCGCTAGTGGATCAATCTCTCCCCCCGTGGATTTGATCCACTAGCGCGAGTGCCGGCGGCCTGCGTAAGGCTATGGCAGTCAATGGGTTACAGAGGCTACCCCCAGGGGAGCAGCTAGAGGATCAGCCCGATCTGCCCAAGCCGTTGATCCACTAGCAGGCCGTCGCGAGTCTGCCCCGCTCAGGCATGCGGGGAGGGCGAAGCTCCCGCTGAGCCGTTCCGGGCTCAAGAGGCGGCTCGGCTGGAGCCTCGCCCTCCCACGTCACTGCTTCGGCAGGGGCTGCCGCCGCGGCCGGCGGATCAGGACACCTCTACTGTGAGGGCCGGGGGAGCACTCGCAGGCCCCGGCACATCCTGCACCCTACCGCGCACGACCCGGGCCTCGGCCTGATCGCCCGGCAGCCGCAGGATCCACGGCGATTGCAGGCTGGAGTGAAAGGTCTGCACCCCAAGCTCTCGCCGCGCCCGCTTGATGGTCGGAATCGAGAACCCCGCCGCCACGGCCCGCTGCTCCACGTCCTCGACAAGCAGCGGGCCACCGGCCATCAGCAGGGCCTCCAGCCACGCAGCCGCCGCATCGAGCCGGCTCGGGCGGGCATGGCGGATGCTCAACGCGTCCTCCGCGGTCAGGGGGATCGCACCGTCTTCCCAGGCCAGGATCGGCACCTCCGGGTCGTCGGCCGACGGCACGACGCGGTAGGCCAGCCCCGTGACGCCGCCCGCCAGGTTGCACTTGACGGGCAGGAACAGCCTGCGCCCCGCCAACTCCGGCG
>Ga0307379_10000626_pt1 | contig 58535 bp, 56 predicted proteins | sample UN2MG_FD_202237 | JGI IMG/M metagenome (GOLD analysis project Ga0307379, IMG submission 202237) | Soil microbial communities from Risofladan, Vaasa, Finland - UN-2 | ecosystem: Environmental > Terrestrial > Soil > Coastal area > Acid sulfate soil | place: Finland: Risofladan, Vaasa | collected... | reverse complement strand
ATTGGGGAGGTTGGCGGCTCATGGCCTTTACAAGACAGAGAGAAAAAGAGTTTGCGTGCTTCTGCCCGTGCCCAGAAACTTACCGGGGCACCAATTACTTTACATACCGGTCGTAACGAAGGTTCACCACTAGAAATGAGCCAAGTGCTGGATGATGCTGGCGCTGATATGAGCCATGTGGCGGTAGGACATTTAGACCGTGAGGTTTACCCCCTCAAAAGTCTCCTGGACTTAGCCAAGAGAGGTTGTTATCTTCAATATGATGAATTTGGAGACACAGTATTTTACCCGCTACATCTTGGAGTATATGATATACCAAGCAATATACAGCGTATCAGGCAAATTATGGAACTCATTGACAAGGGATATTTAAACCAGATTCTCATATCGCATGATGTTTGCCTGAAGACACAACTTGTTGCCTATGGCGATGGTGGCTATGCCTATATCTTGCGCAATATCCTACCTCAGATGCGAGCCAGAGGTGTCTCTGCAAAAGAAATACATACCATACTGGTGGATAATCCAAAACACATGCTGCAGTTTAGGTGACTACTCCCACCGATTGGGATTCTGAGGAAGAAATGAGGACAAGAAAGATGCAGAGCGGGAACTGAGGGAAATCCTGACACGTATTGAAGGTGGTGCCTATGTCAAGCCAACTAAACTAACCGTAGCTCAATTCCTTGAGGAGTGGCTCCGAGACTATGTCGAGTTAAATTGCTCACCAGTGTTGATTTGGGTTTGGCTTCTTTAGGCATTTCGGCTTACTTATCTGTGGTTGAAACAGGGTACAAACTAGATGGAAACTATATAATAAAGGAGCCTAAGACTCTCTCTAGCCGGCGCCGAATTGCACTGCCGCCATCTTTAGTATTAGTGCTACATCAGCATAGAGCTGAACAAGAGGCACAGCAGACTCTACTGGGGAAGCCACTGACTGATGACGATTTCGTATTTGCTCACCCGGATGGTACCCCTCTGGATCCGAGTACAGTTAGTCATTCTTTTGCCAAGGTCATTCGTAAAGCAGGACTACCTCCAATCCGCTTACATGACCTTAGACATACCCATGCCACTTTTATGCTAAAAGCTGGCATCCATCCTAAAGTGGTTTCTGAGCGGCTGGGGCACTCAAGTATCAGAATTACGCTTGATACTTATTCACATATGCTACCTGGGCTTCAAGAAGCCGCAGCTCAGCGTTTTGATGACTTCCTCAATCGGAGAACAGTTGAAACAGAAAATGTTAGCAAAAGACCTAGAAACAGAGTCGGGGTGGGCGGATTTGAACCGCCGACCACCTGAACCCCATTCAGGTGCGCTACCTGGCTGCGCTACACCCCGATTTGTGTTCACCCTTCCTATAATCCTAGCATAATCTATTGCTCAGAGCAAACAGAGAATGCTCCGAGCACCTCAGCTATGGACGGCATACCTCAAATATGCTAATATTATGCCTTGGGTAGCTGGGTTACCTGGGAGACTACGCTACAAGGTAATACGAGAAAGGAGCAGTCAGTACTATGGCAATCCGAGCCATGTGCCATCTTCCTGACCCTGTGCTGAGGCAAAAAGCCAAAAGAGTGCCCACTGTGGATAAATCGGTTCAGCAACTTATTGACGACATGGTGGAAACAATGCAGCAGGCAAACGGTGTGGGGTTAGCCGCTCCTCAGGTGGGAGTGTCTCTCCGAGTTATAGTGCTTCAGGTGCCAGGTGAGGAGCCAATCGCTATCGTCAACCCGGAGATAGTCAAACGCACTGGAGAGCAGGAGGTGGCAGAGGGATGCCTTAGCTTCCCTGGCTACGCTGGCGAGATAAAACGGTCGGCTTCGGTTACAGTCAAAGGCTTGGACCGGCAAGGGAAACCGACTAGAATTAAAGCTACTGGCCTCATGGCTGAGACTCTGCAACACGAGATTGACCATCTCAATGGTATCTTGTATATCGACCATTTAGAGAGTCAGGATAAATTATACAAAATTAAGCCTGAAACTCAGGAGCTAAGATAATAATGCACTCAACTAAAGCGGTTAAAACCCTGGTTCAATGTGACTTTGACGGTACCATTACCCAGGAGGATATGGGCTACATGCTGTTGGATACCTTTGCCAGTAGGGAATGGAGGCAACTGTTAGCTGCATATGGAGAACACCAAATATCTGTTGATTATTTCAATACCAAAGCCTTTGCTATGATTAAAGCTGATAAGCAAACCCTGCTCAAATTTGTGAAGAGCAAGGTAAAAATACGAGCCGGCTTTCGCCAACTGCTAGCCTGTTGTCGCAGGAAAGGCTTCCAATTTGTTATTGTAAGCAATGGTCTGGATTTCTATATCGGAGCAATTCTAAGGGAAATCGGTATAGATAACATTGAGCTATTCGCCGCTCAAACTCAGTTCGGCACCAAGGGTATTGAGACTCAATACATAGGACCAGATGGCAACCAGTTACAGGATGGCTTCAAGGAGGCATATATTAGGTTGTTCTTAAGCAAGGGTTATCGCCTGGTGTATATCGGAAATGGTGCTTCTGATATTCCGTCAGCAAGGCTGGCTCACCACGTTTTTGCTACTGGTGAATTGCTTACCTACTGCCAGGAAACCAATCTTAATTGCACCCCCTTCGTTGACCTTAAAGATATAGTCAGGGGCTTGGACTTTTTGTAGTCGCTTCGTAATCTCTCTCTCCGAATATTTTACTTCCTATTCTTACTATATTGGCTCCCTCCTCTAGAGCAATTTTGTAAGAGTTTGTCATCCCCATTGAAAGATACCTCAGCTCTATATTAGCTAGATTGAGTTTTTTAATCCTCTCAAATACCCTTTTCGTTTCCACAAAATATGGCCTTGCATCTTCAGGGTTGCCAAAGCGAGGTCCCATAGTCATCAGCCCCATTACCCTTATGTTTTGGAGACCTGAAATCTCCCTTACTAGTTGTTCGGCCTTTTCTGGAAACACACCCGATTTTTGTTCCTCACGGCCACTATTTATCTCAACTAACACTGGCATCACTTTACCAATTTGAGCACATCTCTTATCAATCTCCCTTGCTATTTCAAGGGAATCAATAGTTTCTATCATATCAAATATCCCTACTGCCTTTTTCACCTTATTCTTTTGAAGGTGTCCTATCAAGTGCCATTCTGCTCTATTCCCTATTACGTTATACGCCCTTTCAGCTTCTTGGACATAGTTTTCCCCTATAATTCTTACCCCGGATTTAATTGCCTCCAGTATCTCTTCGGGCTCTCTTGTTTTTGCCGTTGCTACCAATGTAACCCCGTTTGGTAGTTCGTCCAGTATTCGGCTAACACTTTGTTTAATCATTGTGGCAACTCAAACCTTATTCTATCCCCATCCATACCATTTCTCAAGATAGGCAAGTGAATGGACAAAGAAGGTAAAGACAAAAAGAAACTTCAAAGGAGAACAGTAGTAAGATGCGGTTAAGTCACATACATAATGGTTGCATAGACTGGCCCAGAACTACTGTCTCTCTCGACCTTGTGGTGAAAGAGTGTGTCGATAATACTCACAAATGGTTCTTGGGACTCAAACCATCTATTCATTATATCCTCAAGTTCGGTATTGGTCTGGGCACTAAAAGCCTTTATCTTACAATCACGGGCGCTAACTGGTTCTTTGAGCATGCACTGCACCTCATAATTAATAATTTGATTAGTCATACATCAATTATATCACAAAAGATGCGCAAAAAAGCAAGGATTATTGTGTCAACTAAAACCGAGTTGAGTTTAAAAAGGGGTAACCCCCCTAAAGGCAAGAGAACTATTAAACACACCAGACACAGCTACTGTAACCCTTCCCAAAACACATATGCTATATCATCTTTGCCAATAGCAGTATCTTCAGCAACAACTTGACCTTCGTAGATAATTTTCACCACTAGGGGGTCAGTTCCCTCGTCAGATATTTGAGCTCTGTAATACCACGGTACTCGGATATTCTCAAATACTTTACTCTCGTTACCTGAACGACCATACCATACCCACGACCATGAGCTTGTGGTTGTTACTTGATAAACCCACTTACCCTTATATTCAACTACTAATGTTATATCTACCTTTGGTTTAGGAGTAATTTCTTCTACCTCTGGATTAACGACAACGGTTTCCTCCTCGGTTTCTTCCTCCACCTTTTGGACAGGAGACTTCTCCACAGACTGCTCTAGCATGGAAAGCTGGTCGTCAATGTATTGTTGACTATAGTATTCAGACATTAACTCTCTATACTTTCCTTCGGCATAATCTTTTATATAAGAATAGCTAGTTGGTATCTGCCCCCACTCGTTTGGTTGACATGTTGATATAAGATACGGGTCTTCGGTAGCTTTTACTAGACCCCAGAGTTGGCTTGAGGTTGTTAGACTGCTTACAATTGCCTCTACAGTGAGTGGCTGAATGCTAGTTGGCTCAGAAATCCCAGCAGTGGGTTTCTCAGTACTGGAGGATGCAGAACTACCACCAACAAAAAATCCCACAATCGCATAATAAGCCTCAGCTTGTTGCAGAATTTCAGCCCTTTCTTGCTCCTTTAATTGCTCTATCTCACTCCGTAGAGTTTCAATTTCAGTCTGCAACTCCGCAGGTGTTGGAGTCTTGGTAGATGCTGGCTCTGAATCACAGCCTAGAAGAAGCCCTGAAACCAACACAGAGATTATTATGACTGCTATCAGGTATCGCTTCATTTCTCACCCCCCAGCATTAACCTCGTAATTCTATTCTATCCCTATCCATCGCATTTCTCAAGGTAAAGTAATTTCCAAGAGTGGATATAGGAAATAAATAACATATCTCATAAATTGTCCACCCGTACCTACTGAGGAACCTATATATTTTATCCTTATATTAGTATTAGTCATCATAAAATATAGTGCCCTGCAAAATCCTACCTATTTTGAGTATCAGTTTGTTAGCCATTCCAGCTCCGTGTCCTCTAGTATTGGCAAATGTGGGTAAACTAGCTATACTGTCTATTGGTTAGTAGTATATACAGGCGTGAACCTATGCCAAAGACATATGAAGTATATCTGACGGTAAGGGAAGCTGACGAAGCTGACTTTGATAAGCCTCTTGTTAGAATACATCAGACCGATAAACCCCAGGATACTAAGTGGGGCGATTATATAGACATTTCTATGGATAAGAAGAGCTGGGTAACCTGCAGGTTGGAACCTGCCGGTGATATCGGCATAGGCAAAATATATATCGGCATCCATCTCAGGGGACTTCTCAATAAGGACAGTATTGGAATTCAATTAGCTAAATTAGGAGTACCATGCAATTTTTATATAAGAAAAACGGCTTATTGGAGAGCAATTTTTTATAAGATTGGAAGCTGAACCTCAATGTCCGAGTACCATTAAATCCTTCAGTTCCATTAGTCAATCAGCGACTTGTCTGTAGTGTTCTAGATAATCATTAAAAGTGATACTCTTGGTGTATCTCAAGACCATACTCAAATCTGACCATCTCCCCAGTGCTAAAGTGATAAGTAATGTGGTAAAATATTAAGTCTGTTTACATATGGGGAAGTGTCGGAATTGGCAGACGAGCATGACTTAGGATCATGTGCCGCAAGGCGTGGGGGTTCAAATCCCCCCTTCCCCACCACTTTAGGCCTTGCTCCATCCCCTACAGGCTTGAAGCTCCTACGGGGCGACAGCAATAAGGACCAATCCCACAACAATTAGACATGAGCCGATAAGGCGACCTTTACCAAAAGACTCTTTAAGCACGATGATTCCTAACAATACACCCACCACTATACTTACCTCCCTGGCCGGTGCTATATAGCTTACTCTGGAGAACTGAAGCGCAGTAAGCACCATGGCATAAGCCAGGAAGGACAGCATAGCCGAGGCAATGATGCGTTTAGAGCCTGTTCGCCACTCAGTGAGTATAACTCTCCAGCTGTAACTCTTAATTACGTAGGGGGTAAATATGATGCCACTGCCAAGGGAGAACAGGTATATGTAAAGAAAAGGATTTATTTGCGCTACGGCAACCTTATCATATACAGAGTATACAGCGATAACCACACCGGTGAGTAAAGCGTAGCGAGTACCTCGTTCCCTCAGAAACTTGAACGGAACGGCTAGAATCTGTGACAGGTGTCCCCACCAGTATAGCGTGTATATACCCACCACTACACATACAATCCCCGCTATAGCCTGTGGCGCCACAGTCTCATGTAGCACCAGAACACCCAAAACTGGTACCAGAGCCGGGCCAACACCCCGCGCTATGGGATACGTTAGCGACAAATCCCCACTGGCATAGCTACGCCCTAGGAACATAAAATATACCATATCTAATAGAGACCGGCCTATAATGATGTACAGACTCAGCTGGGTATAAGAGGTGTGCCAGAGCAGCACAAGAGCAAAAGGTAACAGTAATACGCTAATAGCAACTCGCATCCACCAGGTAAACACCTCCTGGTTAGTGGCATGCTTTAGCAGGAAATTCCAGGCGGCATGAGCTAGGGCGGACAAAAAAACTAGTGTTAAAGCTAACCCAGTCATGATGACAACTACTTATTGTATCACTGTCAGCTGTGTGGCTACCAGCTTGCGAGGCGCTCGGAGGTTCGGGTCTGCCCGGTATTGCCTACTATCCACCAAAAGAGACTATTGAACATCACCTGCTAAACCAGGCAAATAGGCTGGCTCCTATAAGCCCTACGCCGGCGGCAAAGTAGAACACCGAGTCAATATTTAAGAAATCAACTAGCGCCCCGCCCACAAGTGGCCCTACAGCCATACCTATGCTCATTGCCATAGTAAATATGGCAATAGTTGAGCCCATGCCAAACTTCCTGCCTTCCTCTACCGTCAAGGCTGATGCGGCTGGCATAGAAACTGCACCCCCCAGACCACCCAGAGCACACAATCCTAGTAGTTGCCAGAAGTTGTTGGCTAAGGGAATTAGAGCCAGGAAAATCAGATTAATAACACTGCCGCTAACTACCAGGGCTCTCCTATTGAACCTATCGGCAATACCACCGCCGTATACTTGCAATAGCGCCATCAGCAGGATATTGACCGCCAGCAGTATTCCTATGAGAGTCGGGCTCAAATTAAGATACACAGCGGCGAAAATAGGGATAAAGCAAGAAAAAGCCCCCCTGCCTAGGGAGAAGGCTAGACGAAAACTGAAAAGACCCTTTACCATATTGCTTGCTGCCATCTCGTTAAACGATGAACGAGGATTTGTTGTCATTTTCCCTTGCTTAATCTCAGGTAGGAAGAAGATAGCTACCAGGAAGGCAAGCAAATTAAGACCACCCATGCTGGAGAAGGCAACATCCATCCCAAAGTGGTCAGTTAGCGCCCCGCCCATTAACGGACCAAAGCCAAAACCGGTGAAAAAGGCAGCGTTGAAATAGCCCATCCACTTCCCCTCCTCCCCCTCGGGTGAGATATCACCAATATAAGCCTGGGCAATGGGAATAATCATGCCACCAGCCGCCCCCTGAATTAAACGCACCAAGGTTAGCTGTAAGACATCACCTGCCCATATATAGCCCAGCGAAACAGCAGAGTAGATAAGAAGACCAGTGCAGACGAATAACTTTCGCCCACTGCGGTCGGAGAGCCGGCCAATAATAGGCGTAAATATAGCCCGGGAGATAGAGAATCCAGCAAAGATTACCCCCAGCCAGATTCCAGTGGCTCCTAGGCTATCAGCATAAAGAGGCAACAGCGGAGCTATTATCCCCACCCCTAGCATAGCCGAGAAAACGCATAGAGCTAGGATAGGGAAGACTTTTTTAATCATGTGGATACCTAACATTATAGTGCCTTTGTTCCAGGCTTGACAACCTGAGATGATGGTCCAGCCCAAATAGAGACGAGGCGTAACCTGCTAAAGCAATCTCACTACCCTTGATTGCACTTATAGCTCGTGGCTGGTATAATAACCATTAGTGGGAACACTTACATTGATAAGTTTTATTAAGATAGTGTAACCGTGTGGTTAAGACCTCTCAACCTTGAGCAGGATGGGGGGTTTTCATTTAATAGATTAAGAGGACTCCAACAATGGTTCTTAACCAAGGGCATCAAACAGATAAAGATGAAAGACTGGAGATAATGCGGCACTCGGCAGCCCATGTTATGGCTGAAGCGGTTCAGTCCATCTTCCCTGAGGCTAAGTTCGGTATCGGCCCGGCTATTGAAAGCGGCTTTTATTATGACTTTGACTTACCCTGTCCGCTAACCCCCGATGATTTACCGCTCATTGAAACTAAAATGGATGAAATAATCGCTTCAAATGTGCCTTTTATTAGGGACGAAGTAGACAAAGAAGAGGCTCAACGATTGTTCACTGCTCAGCCCTATAAGTTGGAATTAATTGATGAGATTCCGGATGAGAAGGTTAGCCTATATCGGCAGGGCTCATTCGTTGATTTATGTCGTGGTCCCCACCTAACTTCTACTGGTCAAATAAAGGCTTTCAAGCTGGTCAGCATTGCTGGGGCTTACTGGCGGGGTGATGAGCACCGCCCCATGTTACAGCGAATATATGGCATTGCCTTTGATACCAAAGAAGCTTTAGCGCAGCACCTAAAAAACCTTGATGAAGCAGCTAAGCGTGACCATAGGAAACTGGGCAGGGAACTCGACCTGTTTAGTATTCACGAGGAAGCCGGTCCTGGGCTGGTTCATTGGCACCCCAAGGGGGCAGTAGTCCGCCGGGTTATTGAAGATTTCTGGAAGGATGAGCACATTAAGCGTGGCTATGATATCGTATACACTCCTCATATTGCTAAGCTGGATTTGTGGAAAACCAGCGGCCATTGGGAATTCTATCGCGATTACTTATATAGCCCAATGGAGGTAGAGACTCAGCAATATATTATTAAACCAATGAATTGTCTGGGGCACATCTTAATTTATAAAACAAGACTGCACAGTTACCGTGAGCTACCACTGCGTTATGCTGAGTTGGGCACTGTTTATCGTTATGAACGCTCCGGGGTGCTGCATGGTCTATCTAGAGTCAGGGGCTTTACCCAGGATGATGCCCATATTTTTTGCCGCTTTGACCAATTAGAAGATGAAGTAGTGGCAGTGTTAGATTTAGCCCTCTTTATGGTAGATACCTTTGGCTTTGCCGATTATCAAATATTACTCTCTACCCGACCTGACAAATATGCTGGCACTATTCAGGCTTGGGAGGAGGCAACAGAAACTTTAAGCCAAGCTCTGACTCGGCTAAAGCTTGCCTATGCCATAGACCCCGGAGAGGGCGTATTCTATGGACCTAAAATAGACATCAAGTTTAAGGATGCTCTAGGACGGGGATGGCAGGGTCCTACTATTCAGGTCGACTTTAACCTCCCCCAGCGCTTCAATGTTACCTATATTGGTGAAGACGGACAGGAGTATTTGGTAGCTATGGTGCATCGCACTGTGCTGGGTAGTATGGAGCGCTTTCTTGCCTCCCTTATTGAGCACTATGGGGGCGCCTTCCCCGTGTGGCTAGCCCCACTCCAGGTGATGGTGATTCCAATAGCCGACCGCCACCTGGATTATGCCCGCCAATTAGTGACTGAGCTTAAAGGCGAGGGGGTGCGTGCCGAGGTTGATGCTCGGTCAGAGAGAGTAAACCTCAAAATCCGACAGGCACAACTTAATAAGATACCTTATATGCTGGTGGTAGGTGACAAAGAGGTAGCCGCTTCTACTGTTTCAATCCGTTTGCGTAGCCGGGAGCAATTAACCTCCCAATCCTTTGATAGCTTCAAGAAAACCGTCAGGATGGCTATTACAGATAAGGTAAAAGAATTAAGACTATAATCATAATTCCTACTATAACTATTTAGGATTATGGGAGGGAGCCATGGAGAAAAGGCTTTATCGCAGTCGAAGTGATAGGATGATATGGGGAGTGTGTGGTGGCCTGGCAAAGTACTTTGATATAGACCCTACCATTGTCAGGGTAATCGCAGTATTATCGGTATTTATTAGTGGATTGGGCATCTTAGCCTATATCATTCTGGCAATTGTCGTTCCTTTAGAGGGCTCAAAGGCTGCCGAACCCAAAGAAACAATTAAGGAAAATGTGGAGGAAATGAAAGAAACGGCTGGTGAGTTAGGACGTGAAATCCGTTCTACCCTGGAAGGGGAAGAGGGTGAATCGGAAGAGGTAGCTAAGGTTCGCCACCGCCACCGCAATCTCTTTGGCATCATCTTTGTTGTTGTTGGCATCCTTTTCTTGTTAGGTAGCTTCGACCTCTTCTGGTGGTTTCACTGGAGCAATCTATGGCCTCTTATTCTTGTGGCTATCGGTGTGCTGATTATTTTAAGCACTAGAAGGAGAAGAGGATAGCTATGTCTAAGATGAAACCACGGGGAGTGGTTGGTGTCCCTATATGGGGCATCTTCCTGTTATTCTTAGGAATTGTTTTTCTTCTCCAAACCCTTAATGTCCTTCCCTGGGGTCTCTGGGGGACCCTCTGGCGACTCTGGCCGGTGCTAATCATTATTATCGGCCTTGGTATTCTACTTCGCCACTATAATGTCTGGTTGGTTAGCCTGCTAATCTTAGCCATACTTGGTGCCTGCCTGGGTATAGCCATCTGGCAGCATGGGGCATCTCTACCGGCAGGGGTAACTGCCAAAAGCTATTCGGAGCCCTTGGGCAGTTTGGAGCGTGCCCAAATTGAGATAGACTTCACTGCAGGAAGCCTTACAGTAGATAGCCTAGCATCTAACTCATCAAATTTTGTGGAGATAGACTCCAAGGTAGGAAACAGGGATGAAGGTGTGAGTGTGGATTTTAGTCGTCAAGGGAGTGAAGGAAGGCTTTATTTAAGCACACAGCCGGTAAACCGACAATTCTGGAGTGAAGATGGGATTAGATGGGAGATTAAGTTCACTAGAAGCATACCCTTAGTTATTAATATTAAGGCGGCGGCGAGCAATATGGAACTCGCTCTTGGCGAGCTTAAAGTGACTGAGATTCGACTGGACATAGATGCTGGTAATTACAAGCTGAAGATGCCATCTTCAGCGGGCGTTACCCACGCCTATATTAAGGTTGACGCTGCTAATCTAGAAGTGACTGTTCCTGACGGGGTAGCTGCTAAGATAAAGGCAGATGTTAGCTTGAGTGCCTTTGACGTGGATAAGGGTCGCTTCCCTCAGCAAGACGCTTATTATGTTTCTGACAACTTTGACACTGCCCAAAACCGGATATATCTAATAATAGATTGTGATGTGGGCAGAGTGCAGGTGAAGTGAATGGAAACTGGGTAATAACGAAACTTGAGCTGACACAGTCCGTCATAAGTTGATTAGCCTGAGTGATTGTGCTATAGTTTCTGTCCATAGAATACCAGGTGCTTACAGGAGGTAAATAGGGACATAATTAAGAAACTGAATATCAATGAGCGGATTAGAGCTAGAGAGGTTCGCCTTGTAGGAGAGAAGGGGGAGCAGTTAGGCATCATGCCCTTGAATCAGGCATTAGAGACAGCAAGGAAGCATAATCTTGACCTGGTTGAGGTAGCAGTTACGGCAACACCCCCGGTATGCCGACTCCTTGACTATGGCAAATACAGATATGAGCAGATTAAAAAAGAGCGTGAGGCTAGGAAAAGCCAGAAGGTTTCACTCTTAAGAGAGGTCCGACTACGACCTAAAATTGGCGACCATGATTTCGAGGCTAAGGCGAGGTCAGTTAGAAAACTGCTGGATAAGGGGCATAAGGTTAAAGTGACTATATTGTTTAGGGGACGTGAGGTTACCCACCCCGAGTTTGGCCGGAGGTTGCTACAGAGGATGGCAGATATAGTAAATGAAGTGGCTTCTATGGAGAGGCAACCGTTGATGGAGGGGAGAAGGATGAACATAATTCTATCACTGGTAGCTTCGCAGAAAACCAAGATAACAGAAGGGATAAAGGATTCTCAGCATGCCAAAGATTAAAACTCACAAAGGGGCACAGAGACGCTTCCATATTACCGGTAGTGGCAAAATTATGCGGACTAAGGGCGGGAAGAGTCATTTACGCCTCAGAAAATCAAAACGGGTTAAACGCCTTTACGATGAGACAATACCGGTAAGCCCCGCTGATAAATCGCGAATAAAAAGGCTTTTACCCTATGGGTGAGGTAAACAATCTCTATCAGGAGGAAACAACATGGGCTGGGAAGTTTTAATACCAATTGTCGCCATAATCTTTGGCATAGGCCTAGGTTTGTTGAGCATTTGGACCGAGTATAAGAAAGATATGGCTCTGATTGAAATGGGACTATATCAACCCAAGGCACCTTCTCCCCCAGGGCAAGCAGTTTTATTCTGGGGGCTAGTATTAACCGGTATCGGAATAGCTCTTATCATAAGTTCTATCTGGGTTGTAGGTGGATGGCTACTGCTGGGTGGGCTAGTATTAGGTCTACTTGGTGGTGCTTTCCTCGTATTCTTTACTATTACCCAGAGGAAAAAGGCTGATTCTTAATTAAGGAGAAAAGTTTTGCCACGAGTAAAGAGAGGGGTAACCGCTCATCGCCGACATAAGAAGGTATTAGCCCTGACTAAAGGACACCGGGCAACTAGACATTCCCTTTACCGCCGGGCTCATGAGTCTATGCTCAAGTCACTAAGTTATGCCTATAACCACCGTCGGGAGCGAAAGGGTGATATGAGGCGACTGTGGATTTTACGAATTAATGCCGCCAGTAGAACCCAGGGCCTCACCTACGGTCAGTTTATGAATGGCTTAAAAAAATCAGGAGTTGAAATCAACCGTAAGCTCCTGGCTGATATGGCAGTGAGGGAACCAGAAGCCTTTGCCAATCTGGTAACCATAGCTAGAAGCGAAGTTCAAGGCTAAAATATAAGATTGTTTAACCCTATCCTCTTAATCCCCTTCCCCTCATCAAGGGGAAGGGGAAAGTAGTTTCTTTAGAGGGGCTTCACCCCTCTTAGTCACCCTAGAATGCGTATTTCTTGACCCCCTTGTTGCTAATAACCTATAATCCAAGGCAGCTAGGATAGAATTAGATAGGTCGTTTACTATGGGGTTGAAGGGGCGTCAGCCCCTTCGTAAACTATACTTCCCCCTCCATGGTAAGGGAGGGGGATAAAGGGAGTAGGTTGCTAAAAAATATCTAAAGGGACAAGGTTAATAAACTATCTCAGCAACGGTAAGGAAATGTTACAACAACTTGAACAACTAAAACTAAATGCCCTACAAGAGCTAACCAGCATTAACCACCCTGAGCAAATGGAGTCTTGGCGCGTTCGTTATTTAGGCAAGAAGAGTGAGCTGACCAGGATTCTGCGTAGCTTGGCTACTCTACCTGTTGACGAAAGAAAAGCTGTTGGTGCTCAGGCTAATCGGGTTAAGGCTGACTTAGCCGATGATCTGAGGCAAAAAGAGCAGGCTCTACGAGAAATGCAGCTAGCCGCTTCAGCCCAGGAAGAGCACATTGATATTACCCTGCCCGGTCATCCCTTTCCCATAGGTCGTTTGCATCCTATTACTCAGACACTCCACGAAATATGTAGCATATTTGCCTCTATGGGCTTTCAGGTGGTGGAAGGACCAGAGGTAGAGTGGGACCATTATAATTTTGAGGCATTAAACATTCCTGAGGAGCACCCGGCTCGCGATACCATGGCAACACTTTGGGTTGATTTTAAGACGGCCAGCGGTCAAAGACCTATGCTCCTGCGTACCCACACCACCTCTGTAGACATCAGGATTATGGAGACAATGCCTCCCCCATTACGAGTAGTTATCCCGGGCAAGGTCTATCGCTATGAGGCTAGCGATGCCACCCATACCCCTATGTTTTATCAAATTGATGGTCTGGTTGTAGATGAGGGCATTACCATGGCTGACCTGAAAGGGACTCTTTATGAATTCGCTCGTCGTTTCTTCGGAGAGGATAGAAAAGTGCGCTTTCGCTGTGACTACTTCCCCTTCGTTGAGCCTGGGGCTGAAATGGCTATAGAGTGTTCGGTTTGCAGTGGTAAGGGTTGCCGTTTGTGCAATTATACTGGCTGGATTGAAATCCTGGGTGCCGGAATGACTCACCCTCAGGTGCTTCGGAATGGCGGTCTTGACCCAGAGGTTTATACTGGTTTTGCCTTTGGTATGGGTGTTGACCGTTTGCCTATGCTCCGCTACGGTATTGATGATATCAGGCTCTTCTACAGCAGTGACCTTAGATTCCTGAGGCAGTTCTAAAAAATGAAAGTTCCATTTAAGTGGCTTCAGCAATATATAAATATTACCCTGCCCCCAGCTGATTTGGCTAATCGGCTGACGATGGCTGGCACTGAGGTCAAGGGGCTGGAAGTTATTGGTGGTAGTTGGGAAAATATGGTTATCGGTCAAATAATTGCCGTTAACCCGCATCCTAATGCCGACCGCCTTAGTTTGCCCACTATTGATTTGGGCATTGAACAACACACTGTTGTCTGTGGGGCACCAAATCTTATGGTTGGTGATAAGGTTGCCTTTGCCTATGTCGGTGCTCAGCTTATTGATGGGTATACTGGCAAGTTATCTACCCTCAAGCCAGCCAGGATTCGTGGCATCCTATCCAGTGGTATGGCTTGCTCGGAAAAGGAGCTTGGCATCTCTGATAATCATGAAACAATCATGGTTTTGCCTCCAGAAGCACCTATCGGCATGCCGTTGGTTGACTATCTGGGTGATACTATTTTTGACTTGGATGTAACCCCTAACCGACCTGATTGCCTGTCTGTGGTTGGAATAGCTAGAGAGGTCGCTGCTCTGACTGGGCAAAGCTTGCATCTTCCCGAGGTTAGCTACCAGGAAATAATGCCTCCTCTAGACCAGCAAATATCAGTGGAGATTGATGCCCCTGACCTGTGCCTCAGGTATTGTGCCAGCCTGCTCACCGGGGTAAAAATAGCCGACTCCCCCAAATGGCTCCAGCAGCGATTACTGGCTTGTGGTATGCGCCCCATAAATAATATTGTAGATATTACTAACTATGTTATGCTGGAATACGGACAGCCCCTGCATGCCTTTGACTACCGCCGAATTAGAGGTAACAAAATTGTTGTGCGCCGGGCTACCCCTGGTGAAGCTATAATTACTCTGGATGGCGTGACACGGGTTCTCTCTGAAAATATGCTGGTAATTGCTGATGGGGAAGGGGCAGTAGCTATCGCTGGTGTTATGGGTGGCGCTGATAGTGAGGTTACCCCTGAGACTACATCAATACTGCTGGAGGCAGCTAATTTTAACCCGGCCAGCATTCACTATACCGGTAGGCAATTGTCTCTGCCCAGCGAGGCTTGCATGCGGTTTGAGAGGGGCATTCGCCCCGAGCTAACCATACCAGCCCTAAAACGCGCTACCCAATTGATTATTCAGCTAGCCGATGGTAAAGCTGCCAGAGGCTTTATTGATGTTTACCCCGGCAAGCTGGACAGAGAGCCTATCTTATTATCAGTTGGTAAGGTGAAAACACTCTTGGGTGTTGACTTCAGCCTTGACCAGATAGTAACCGCTCTGACTTCACTGGGCTTTGATTGTAAAATGGGAGACTCAGCTTCAGAGGTCTTAGTTTCTGCCCCTTACTGGCGAAGCGATATACATCAGGCGGTTGACCTCATAGAGGAGGTAGTCCGTATTATTGGCTACGATAACATTCCAGTTACTATGCTCAGTCAGTCATTACCCAGACAAAACCCTGAGCCCATCCTTGCCCTTAAGCAGAAGGTAGTCCACAGCCTTATCGGCTGTGGCTTTCAGGAGGTGATTACCTATTCATTGACCAGCCTGGAAATGCTAAGTAAACTGCTACCTGAACCTCGTCCCCTTGAACCTGCGCCTCTTCGCCTGGCTAATCCGATGACCGCCGACCAGGAATATCTTCGCCCTAACCTGCGAGTCAATCTTCTAGCCGCCCTCTTAGCCAACAGGAGGCATGAAGACGGAGGTATCAGGCTTTTTGAACTGGGCAAGGTATATCTACCTCGCCCTAATGACCTGCCTGATGAGCCTGAGGTGCTGTGTGGCATACTAAGCAGACCTGGGTTTGAAAAATCGTGGCATGGTGAAGCTGAACCAGTTGATTTCTACACTGCTAAAGGGGTGGTGGAGACCCTCCTCAGCCAGCTAGGTGTGGAAGCCAGCTTTGAGCCGTGCCGAGATGAAACCCTGCATCTCGGTAAACAAGCCTCCATTGTTGTTGCTGATGGCAGTTTGGGGGTTGTTGGTGAATTACACCCTAAAGTAGCCCGGGCTTTTGAGATTTCCGAACCTGTCTACCTGTTTGAAATTAACCTGACCGCGCTCCTACCCTATACCGTTGGTTATAAAATGTTCCAGCCAATACCACGCTTTCCCGCCATAGTCAGGGATATAGCCCTGGTAGTTGATGCTGGAATAACTCATCAGAAAGTCCTGAATATTATTAATAGCTCCCCCTTGGTGAGTCAGGTTACTCTATTTGATGTCTATACCGGTGAGCCAGTCCCACCGGGCAAGAAATCCCTCGCCTACAGAATTACCTTCCAATCACCAGCTCGCACCCTGACTGATAAAGCGGTTGATAATGTTCAGCAGCAAATCCTCGCCAAGCTCTCCCACGACCTTGGCGCTACCCTGCGCGCTTGATATGAGTTCAAGAGGTTTGCCTTATGAGTTTAAGAAAGCCATGGGGTGAGGAGGAGCATAAGAAAGCGATACGAGCATTTCGCCGCGTTTATCCTGATTGGAGCATAGTGTCTAATCAACCTAGCTGCCCCCGGTGCGGCAAAGCAAATTTCTGTAAGAAGCATCACTTTGCCTTCGAAAAATGGCTTGGCAGTGTAGCAGGTGTTCCGCTACTGGCACTTAGAGACCCAAGGCTTAAAGTGGAATTTAAGACCGGGATTTTGAAAGGCTGTTGTCCCCCTGAACCGATGTTTGATCCCCTCTGCTGTGAAGGAGAAAAATGCTAAAGGAGAGGGGGATTAAGGGGGTAAGGTAGAGAATCAATCTCTTATAAGCTCCTTATGGTATAATCAGAATGAAGGCAAATAACCTTGGGAGAGGTTAATATGAAAGACAAACAAATAAAGAAAATTGTGAAAGAGGGTTATGCCAAAGTTGCGAAACAGGACAATTCCTGCTGTGCTTCGGCTAGTCCTTGCTGTGGGAGTACTAGTTTAGCCCAGGACATTAGCCGGAAGATAGGATATAATGAGGAAGAGCTAAAGGCGGTTCCTGAAGGGGCAAATTTGGGACTTGGTTGTGGGAACCCTGTAGCCCTTGCCTCTTTAAGAGAAGGTGAGACTGTTCTTGACCTTGGCTCTGGTGCTGGGTTTGACTGTTTTCTCGCTGCTAGTAGAGTTGGTAAGACGGGGAGAGTTATCGGTGTGGATATGACACCGGAAATGATTGAGAAGGCAAGAGAAAACGCCAGGAAAGGCAGCTACCAAAATGTAGAATTCAGGCTTGGGGAGATTGAAAATCTACCTGTAGCTGATGATTCGGTTGATGTAGTTATTTCAAACTGTGTTATCAATCTTGCCCCTGACAAAAAGAGGGTTTTCGCAGAAGCTTTCCGGGTATTGAAACCGGGTGGTAGGTTGATGGTCTCTGACGTAGTCTTACTGAAGGAACTCCCCAATGTTATACAGAGCTCTATTGAGGCATATGTTGGTTGTCTTTCTGGGGCAATGCTAAGGGATGAATACATAGGGACTATAAAAACAGCCCGGTTTCAAGAGGTTACTGTACTTGATGAGACGATTTTCCCTATGGAGTGCCTGGCTAATGACCCAGCAGCCCAGACGATTATCAAAGATTTAAAAATATCACCTGAAGAATTACAAAATGTCGCTGATTCGGTTGTAAGCATAAAAATCAGCGCGGTTAAATCTATTTAGATAAAGTAGGCAAATCCTCAGCAAGCTCTCCCACGACCTCGGTGCCACCCTCCGCACCCAAAATTAGCTCAAAGCTCCTGATTAAGGCAAGTTTGAAGGGGCGTCAGCCCCTTCAACAAGTATCTTCCTTATCGTTAGAGATTTATGCCAATCAAGACTCCGCCTATTATTCCTAACGCAGCGGCTAAAGCTACCCACTGCCAACCAACCATTTGAACCCTAACCTTCTTAAATTGGATGTCTTTCCACTCACTGACCAACTAGCGACCACACTGTTTACAAAACATTGAGTCTAGCGTATTCTCCTCTCCACAATCAGGACACTTCAAGGTAGCTGGATATTCTTCTTTATCTATCCCTTCCTTTTGATTCATCAACTTCTCCTCCCCTCTTTCGATATAATTTCCCTCCTAGGGCAAGTTTGAAGGGGCGAAGCCCCTTCAAAAAAAGTCTTCCCCCTCCCTTGTAAGGGAGGGGGATTAAGGGGGTAGGTTGCTAACATATCTAAGGAGCTAGGGCAGCTAACTCGCCCTTATTCCAAACAAACTGGAAAAGAGCTATTTCTATATCAGCTAGAAACCAAGTCATCCATCTCGAGATAGCCTAACGCATTAGCTTTCTGTGTAAGTCGCTTCTCCAAGGGAAAGTAGTCTGGATTAGCTTCTCTCCAAATGCAATGCCACATTGGTAACTGTTTAGCAAATTCATTAGGGGTGAGTCTCATTCCTTCTTCCTTTCTCTAAGCTTCTAATCATAAGGAAGTTTGAAGGGGCGAAGCCCCTTCAAAAAAAGTCTTCCCCCTCCCTTGTAAGGGAGGGGGATTAAGGGGGTAGGTTGCTATCAATATTCAAACAGCTAAGGCAGCTAACTCGCCCTTAATAATCTCCTTGAGCCTTTCCGCTATCTCCCCTAATGGCACAAGCTGACTTTCTTCCTCAGCCCGCCTCTTTACCTCTGCGCTATTAGTCTCCATGGTGCGGGGGCTGATGGTAACCCGAATAGGTATCCCCAGCAGGTCAGCGTCATTAAACTTTACCCCTGGCGACTCTTCACGGTCGTCAAAAAGCACCTCTAAACCCTCCCCCTCTAACTCAGCATAAAGATTTTCGGCAGCATTCGCCACTTGGGAATTTTCCATATATAGCGGGCAAAGGTAGATATGGTAAGGGGCGACAGATAGCGGCCAGATAATGCCCTTACCATCATGGCTATGCTCTATGATTGCTGCTAGCAGTCTGCCAACACCTATACCATAGCAACCCATAACAATAGGATGGGATACCCCATTGGAGTTAATAAAAGATGCCCCTAGCGCCTCACTGAGGAAAGTGCCCAGTTTAAAAACATGTCCAACCTCAATCCCCGGCGTAGATAACAATTTACCTCCACACTTAGGACATCCCTCTCCTGCCTTGGTTTGGGCTATATCTGCTACCAGGTCAACCCTGAAATCCCTCGGGTAGTTGACATTCCTGAAGTGGGTATCTGGCTTATTAGCCCCAGCAACAAAATTCGCCCCTGAGGTTATAGAATCATCACCAATAACTTTAATGTCCTTTATCCCTATTGGTGACGCTGAGCCAGCCACTATGCCAGCCTCCATTACCTCGGCTCCAGTGGCTAGACGCAACTCAATGCAATGCAGAATGTTGTTTAGTTTTACCTCGTTTACCCCAATGTCACCCCTGATAACCACAATGACGAACTCACCATCGGCAGCATAGAATACTACCTTAAGGGTATGGCTCTGAGGCACGCCTAAGAAATTTGATAACCCTTCAATAGTGGTAACACCCGGTGTAGCCACCTCCTCTAGTGGCAGTGGCTCCTCGCCTTCTATCTTGCTCTTGATGCTCCGAGCCGTGCTCGTATTAGCCGCATACCCGCAATTAGGACAGTGGATAACCTCATCCTCACCACTTTCATGGATAACCATAAACTCGTGGGAGCCCTTACCACCAATGGCACCACTATCGGCTTCAACACAGATAGTGGGCAGACCACAGCGACCATAGATGTTCCGATATGCCTGAATCATCTTATTGTAGCTCTGGTCTAGTCCCTCTTCATCAACATCAAAGCTATACAGGTCCTTCATGGTGAATTCACGAACTCGTAATAGCCCACCCCTGGGACGAGGCTCATCACGAAACTTGGTCTGGATATGATACACAAGGAGAGGCAGATCACGGTAGCTCTGCACATTATATGCGGCTAATCCAGTGATGACCTCTTCATGGGTTGGCCCCAGACATAACTTGCGCTTCTTGCGGTCAGAGAAGGTAAATAGACTTTTGCCAAAAGCTGCGGCTCGCCCTGATCGCTGCCATATCTCCAGGGGCTGGAGGGCTGGCATCATAAGCTCCTGCCCGCCGGCTTTATCCATCTCATCACGAATTATGTTTTCTATCTTTCTAATGCTCCTCCAGGCTAGAGGCAAATAGGTATAGACACCAGCCGCCACCTGATTTATCATCCCTGTTTTCAGCAGTAGTTGATGGCTGACTGTATCTGCCTCAGCCGGCGCCTCTCGTTGTGTCTTGCCAAATAGTCTTGATAATCGCACTTTCCCCTCCATTAGAATTATTTATCCACTTTTCCTGTGTCCTAGATTATTCGCATTTCATACCTTGGTTTCCCTTCTACTAAATACAATATGAATTTGACTCCTCTCCCTTCCACCAGGTGCTTTTCGTATTCGTTGCGTAGCTTGCTGAAATCGGTAGTTTCAAGAAAAAGCCTCAATATCTCAAGCCTTTCCCCCACCTCCCCCTTCTCACCCCTGCCAAGAAGCTCACTCTAAATCTGTTCATATCGCCTCTTTGCCTTTGTTTCCACACAGGCTGAGAGTTCCGGCTCTAGTTCTACATAGACCATCTCTTTCGCTGATATATACCCTTCACCCTTTAGGCAAGGTATTGAATTGTAATCATGGTAAGCCCGAAGCAGCAGTTGTCATCATTATAAAGGAAGATGTTCCCACTGCCAAGTGGATGGGATAGTGTAACACAAAAAGTAGGATGACGAATATCCCACCCCCGCCACCAGCCCCGATAAGCAGGATAATGATTATCTCAATTGTAGAAAACATCTATTCACTTACTTCACAGCTACTATTGGGCAATGGCGCCACCAGAAGGGTCAGCTTCTTTATCTCTACAACTACAACCTCCTCACCTTTATCTATGTTCCGCTCAGTTGATAGTGCCCGCCATAACTCACCCTTAACTCGAACATAGCCCTTGGGAGCAAGTGGTGTCGCTGCCTCGCCACTGCACCCGACCAAAGCTTCAAGGGAAGCCGTCGGTTTCCTGTCTAGCGCCCGCTTACCCATCCTGTAGGTTATAAACTCATAAGTCCCCAGAGCGACCATCATCAGGATAAGACCCCATATAGGGATGTTTATTCCCCATTGTGGCAACAGCCAGAGAACAACCGCTGCCAGGCCTGCCTCTTCCAGTAAAGCGGTAATAATGTTATATATTGTATAGTCTTTTCTTTTCATCTCAGCCGCCACTACTTGGTAACCTGCCCACCATCTCCACCCTGAAATCCAATCAACCTACCCCCTTAATTCCCCTCCCTTACCTTGTCCACTTCCTAACGAAGGTTACTAATAGTAGTGCCATCATAAAAACTCCGACAAGAGACTCAAAGGCACCGATTCCCTTTATCCAGTTATTAGTCATCTGTACACATTCACCATAACCTAAAGCAGTAAAAGACACAGCACTAAAGTACAGAGCATTCCCAAAGAGCCGAGCATCCGATACCGACCCCCCTATGAAATAACCAGCACAAAAGAGCAATATCAAACCCGTTAACCAAACGGGAAACCTTTTCCACGACACCCATGTCAAGCTCATAGCACTGTTAATGCACGCAAAAAGCACTATTAGACCGATTACCCAAGAAGGAATGATTTGCCACCATTCCCATGTGGCGAAAATGGCTAAATAAGTGAATGTGAACAGTAGTATTAAAGCTGCTATCCAATATAGAACATTCCACCACCGCTCACCATATCCAAAGGTTCCTCGTATTATTTCTGAGGTAAAGCGGTGTCTGAAGGAAGACCACGAACACCATTTTAGCGATTTCCTATTAGCTTCTTTCTCACGATAGTAAAATTTGGCTGCTATATCAGATATGCCAGCATTGGTATACCACTGCTTCAATTGCCGATAGGTATCCTCTGCCCAGTCGAGTGGTCCATGTCTTTCCTCTGCAAGAATGTAATTTCCCCAGTCCACATTATGTAACTTGGTATCAGAAGACAGTCTTACGTCTGTCAGGAGGGCGCCTTCAAGACGGGCGCCGGTTAAATCAGCTCCCTCAAGGTTGGCGCTCTGTAAATTGGCTTCTTCAAGGTAACTGCCTCTTAAATTAGCCTCCTCAAGATGGGCATCGAACAAATAAGCCCTCTCAAGTTGGGCGTGCCATAAACGAACTCCCTCAAGGTTGGTGCCCTGTAAATTGGCTCCCACTAGTTTTCCACGCTCAAAATGCACAGGAAATATCGCATTCGTAAGGATAATTCCTCTAAGATCACGTCCACTCAGGTTAATGCCTGCCTCAAATGTTTTTCCTGAAAGGTCAAGCTCTTCGGCTGTTCCACCATTTTCCTCTATCAGCCTGAGCACATCGTCACGGGTGTAGGGGTTTTGTTCTGTTCCATCTCCCATAACTAAAACCTCTCCACCTCTGCCATTAGGGCGGTTAAAAAGTCCTTTTCCTTTATAGTTTTAACCTTCTTGCCTTTCTTGAATAGCACGGCTCTGCCTTTGCCGCAGGCAATGCCTATATCGGCGTCCTTGGCTTCGCCTGGCCCATTGACCACACACCCCATAACCGCTACCTTTATCGGTTTGTCAATCTTTACCAGCCGCTCCTCTACTTCCCCAGCCAGTTTTATAATATCAACCTCAGCCCGACCGCAGGAAGGGCAACTGACCAGTATCGGTCCATGCTGGCGCAGATTCAGGCTTTTCAGGATTTCATAGCCAGTAATAACCTCTTCCCTGGGGTGAGCCGTTAGTGACACCCGAATAGTATCGCCAATACCCAGGTAGAGCAGGGTGCTGATGCCCACCGTGCTGCGTATAACACCCGTCCTTGGCGTGCCGGCTTCGGTAATGCCTATGTGCAAAGGGTAGGGGATTTTTTGAGCAATATCTTCATAGGCTTCAATGGTAGTCGGCACATCAAATGCCTTGAGCGAGACCTTAATCAGCTTAAAGTCTAGGCTTTCCAGCAGCTTTATCTGCCCTAAGGCAGCCTCTACCATCCGCTGGGCGGTGGTTAATTGGGGGTTAGCTGTTTTAGGCAAACTGCCGGCATTTACCCCGATGCGGATAGGGATACCTCTCTCTTTGGCAGCTTTAGCTACTGCCTTAACCCTTTCCGGCTCACCGATATTGCCTGGATTCAGCCGGAGCCCGTCAGCCCCAGCTTCTAACGCTATTAATGCCAGCCGATAATCAAAGTGAATATCGGCAATTATCGGTAGAGAAACCACTCTTTTTATAGCTCTTATAGCCTGTGCCGCCTGGCTGTCAGGCACGGCTACCCGCACCAGCTCGCAGCCACAGTCTTCCAGCTCCTTGATTTGGTGAATAGTTGACATAACATCACGAGTATCCGTCTTGGTCATAGATTGCACTACGATGGGTGCGTTGCCACCAACTGTTACCTTGCCAATTTGAATAGATTTAGACACTCGCCGAGGGTTCATGGTATCAGGCTGCCTCCACTTATGATGCGTATAATATCGTGGTAGGTAATTACTATAATTACTCCCATTAGCATAGCGAAGCCAATAAAATGCACCAGCCCCTCTGTCTTTGGTGCGATGCGCTTCCCCCGGCGAACCCATTCCAGAAGGACAAATACAATCCTGCCACCATCTAAGGCGGGTAGGGGAAAGATATTGATTATGGCTAAGTTTATGCTGATAAAAGCAGCCAGTTCCAGCAGTGGGCTGAGCCCTGCCTTAGCCACCTCCCCGGTTAGTTGAGCAATGCCCACCGGTCCCGTCAGTTGCACCGGCGCTGACCCGATAATCATGCTGATTATCCCGTTCTTGAATAAGACGAAGGTTTCTATACAGGCGCCTACTCCTAGGGGTATTGCCTTCCAGAAAGGTTGATGCTGACGAATGGTGGTTAAATGTGGCATATTAACTATAACCCCTATCGCCCCCTGACCTTCTGGAGGCTTCCACCTCGGTATTATCTGAACCTCCTCCGTAGTCAGGTCGCTGTGTTTAACCAGGATGCTAACCTCTTTGCCCAGCCTGAGCTGGATATAGCGGTACACATCGCCAACATTACGCACCGCTTTCCCATCTATGCGGAGGAACATATCCCCTGATTCAATGCCAGCCCCGGCAGCCGGTGAATCTATGGTTACCTCTTCTACTACTACCTGCCCCACTATCAGGTCGTGGGGAATCATAAAAGCAATGGAGAACAGAAGCAGGGGCAGCAGGGCATTCATCAGCGAGCCAGCACTGAGGACGAGTATCCTGGTGCCAATGCTCTTATTGGCTAGGCTCCCTGGCACCTTGGGGTCCTCTTCACCAGCCATTTTAGTAAATCCACCTAGGGGTACCGCATTTAACGAATATCTTGTTTCACCCCGCTTTACCGAAAATAGCCGTGGCGGGAAGCCTAAGCCAAACTCCTCCACCCTTACCCCCGAGGCTTTAGCCGTTACAAAATGCCCCAGCTCATGGACGAGAATAAGCACTACCAGAATACCGATGAAGGCTACTATTGCAATCAGCATGAACTATCTCCGCTGGCAAGCTTAACAACCCTTTGCCTCGCCCAGGCATCAGCCGCCATAATTTCCTCCAGAGAGGGGTGGGCTATAGCTTGATGCTGTTCCAGTGCCTGTCCTACAAGATTAGCAATATCAATAAATTTGATGCGTTGCCACAGGAAGAGTTCCACAGCTACCTCATCAGCCGCGCAGACTACCGCTGGGTAAGTCCCACCCTTCCTCCCCGCCTCTATAGCTAACTTGAGGCAGGGAAATGTATCAAAGTCAGGTTGCTCAAAGCTAAGATTATTAATTATGCCCCAGTCAAGCTTGGGAAATTGAGGATTGGGCAAGCGTTCAGGATAAGTCAGGGCATACTGGATAGGTAACCGCATGTCAGGGTAACTTAGCTGGGCTTTGATTGAGCCATCTATGAATTCTACCATAGAGTGGATAATGCTCTGGGGATGGATTAGAACCTTAATACTGTCAAAAGACATATTAAACAGCCAGTGGGCTTCAATAACCTCAAGCCCCTTATTCATCAGCGTCGCTGAGTCTATGGTAACCTTTCTCCCCATCTGCCACGAGGGATGTTTTAGAGCTTGCTCAACGGTAACTTCATCTAATTGAGCTGGTGAATAATGACAGAACGGTCCCCCTGATGCTGTCAGAATAAGCTGGGCTGCCGGCTGCGTTTCACCCCTAAGGCACTGCCATATAGCACTATGCTCACTATCAATAGGCAGAATCTGGGCTGCGTTTAGCTTTGCCTCACTGATAATAATCGCGCCCGCCATAACCAGTGATTCCTTATTAGCCAGGGCAACATTCTTACCCGCTTTTACCGCCGCCAGCGTTGGCCTTAGCCCTGAGCTTCCCGAGGTAGCCATAACCACAGTGTCCACCTGGGGCTGGCGGGCAATATCCTCCAGCGACAGGAATTCGCATTCGGCATTGACTAGGTGAGCCCCTGCCTCCCTATCTTGGCAATAGACAAACCTTGGCTTGAACTCCCTGATTTGCTCTGCCAGCAAATCAATGTTCTTCCCCCCCGCCAGCCCAATAATGTGAAATTTGTGAGGTAAGGCACGGACTACTTCAAGTGTTTGCCGACCTATAGAGCCTGTTGAACCCAGGACAGCCAGTTGCCTTACAGTATTACCCATATCACATAATAGTATACCACTATGCCAGCAAAGACAATGCTGTCCATTCGGTCAAGGATGCCCCCATGTCCCGGTATTAACTTGCTCGACTCTTTTACTCCCATATTGCGCTTGAGCAAGGATTCTACCAGGTCGCCAAGTTGCCCAAAAACACTAACCAGTAAGCCCAGAAGTATTGCCTGCCAGTGGATGAGAGGCAGGCGGAAGGGCGTAGGGGTAAAAAACAATATACTCATTACCACAGCACCAAATATTCCACCTACGACTCCTTCCCAGGTTTTACCTGGGCTAACTCGGGGAGCAAGCTTATGCCTGCCCAGGTTTTTACCGATGCCGAAAGCACAGGTATCTGAAGCCCAGGTAGTAAACAGCGCAAAAAATACCCAGTTCCTGCCATCATCTAGACCCCTCATTGCCACCAGGTAGCTTAGTAGCCACCCCACATAGAGAATTCCACCCATTGTCCATACCCAGCTAGCAAAAGCCCCCTCTTTCTGTGGGCGCACTAGGAGCCAGATTAGAGATAGTACCACCGCTGAGGTTAGTAGAAACGGTATAAGCAGATCAAGATTAAAGTGAGGTTCAAGCAAAGATAGTAGCCCCGAATTACGACTAAGAATGAATAGTAATGTCCAAACTAGTCCGAAGTAGGTAAGTGGTGGTACTTTTGAGGCAGCGACCATCCTGTAGAACTCAAAGGCAGCCAACAGACCCCAGATAGCCATTAATGCGGTAAACCATGGCTCGCCAAACCAGACAATAGCTGTAACAAGAGGAATACCCCAGAGTGCAGTTATGACCCTTCTCTTGAGCATACGGTTGTTATCAACCTCACCCGTGTCTTCTCTTTCGGGTTGGGCCGGCGACCTCTCCTTGTCAACTTTTCTGAGGTGCTTTATCTAGTGTGGGCGATAAAAGTGGGTTCCCAAGAAATAGGAGTAAGCCTCTCTAATTCGGGTTAGACCTCCATAAGCTCTGCTTCTTTATCTCGCCCAATTTGCTCGACATTGGCTATGAAACTATCGGTAAGCTTCTGTAGTTGCTCTAGGGCACGCTTATGCTCGTCCTGTGAAATATCCTTATTTCTTTCTCCCTTTTTTAGTTCATCCATAGCTTCGTGCCTTAGGTTGCGTATTACTATCCTTCTTTCTTCAACCCTTTTGCGCACTACTCTAGTCAACTCCTGCCGCCGTTCTTCAGTAAGCGGTGGAATGTTTAACCGAATTATATCCCCACTAATACCTGGCGTTAGCCCAAGCTCAGACTTTAGGATAGCTTTCTCTATGCTTTGTATACTGCTCCGGTCCCAGGGTTGGATGACCAGGAGCTTGGCTTCAGGTGCCGAAATGCTAGCTATCTGGTTAAGTGCGGTGGGAACACCAGCATATTCCACCTTGATATGCTCTATTAAGGCTGGGGTAGCATGCCCGGTGCGGATAGTGGCTAATTCCCTCTCCAAGACCTCAATAGATGTGCCCATCTTTCCTTCAATATTCCGTAAAGTGAGGCTAATCATTTCACTTCTCACCGGATATCAGGGTGCCAATAGAATCACCGATTACAGCCCGCTCTATACTGCGGGGGGCTTGAAGATCAAAAACAATTATCGGTAGCTTATTTTCTAGACATAGGGAGAGAGCGGTAGCATCCATTACTTCCAAACGCTTATTTAGTGCCTCAAAATGAGTGAGCCTGTCAAACTTCTTGGCATTATGGTCCTTGCGGGGGTCGGCACTATAAACGCCATCAACATTATTCTTTGTCATAAGGAGAACCTCTGCCTCAATCTCTATGGCTCGTAGAGCAGCTGCAGTATCAGTCGTCATATACGGGTTGCCGGTGCCCCCGGCGAAGATGACTGCCCTGCCTTTCTCCAGGTGACGAATAGCCCGCCGCCTGATGTAAGGTTCCGCAACCTGTTGGATGCCTATAGCTGATTGAGTTCTGGTAGTTACGCCTTCTTTCTCCAGTGCATCCTGAAGAGCCAGGGCATTTATCACTGTAGCTAACATCCCGGCGTAGTCAGCAGTAACCCTATCCATTCCCTCTTGCTCAGCCTTAGCCCCGCGCCAGATGTTACCGCCACCAACAATAATAGCTATGCCCACCCCCATTTCAATTACCTGCCTGATCTGCTTGGCAACCTTGGTTAGGGTAGGAGTGTCAATGCCATAGTTAGTCTTGCCGCTGAAAGCCTCACCACTAAGTTTGAGTAGAACCCGTTTATATTTGGTCTCAGCCATTACTCTCCTATTGCAAACCTGGCAAATCTATTTACTTTAATATTCTCTCCTACCTTGGCAATAGTTTCACTAATGATATCTTGAACCGTCTTATCAGGGTCCTTGATGTAAGGCTGAAGAAGCAGGCAGGTTGTCTCCGGTTCTATATCAGCTCCTTCAGGAACTTCCTCCCTTGAGACAAACCGGGGACCTGTGGCGGCTACCTGCATCGCCAGATGGTGAGCCAGTTCCTTGAATTCATCAGTGCGGGCAACAAAATCAGTTTCGCAGTTTAATTCAACCATGGCTCCAATATGTCCCCCGATATGGATGTAGGCTTCAATTATTCCCTCGGTGGCGGAGCGCCCTGCCTTTTTCTGTGCCTGGAGAAGACCCTGCTGTCTTAGAATCTGGAGCGCCTTTTCCATATCCCCTGTGGCTTCAAGGAGGGCATTCCGGCAATTCATAATGCCAGCTCCTGATTGTTCCCTTAGCTCCTTTATCCCAGCTGTTGAGATTTTCAGCTTCCCTCCTCTATTCATCATCTGAAGCAAAAACAGAAGGCTCGGTGGTTTCTGTAGCCTCAACTTCCTCCAAGCCCTCTTCCTGTCCTTCCTCAGTCGGCATCACTGCCTCGCTGGTTTTAGCCTCAATAACTGCATCAGCAATTTTACTGCATATCAGCCTGATGGCTTTAATAGCATCGTCATTGACTGGTATAGGGTAGTCTATATCATCGGGGTTACAATTGGTATCTACCATAGCTACAACTGGTGCTCCTACTCGCTTGGCTTCGGCTAGAGCAATCCTTTCTTTGGTGGGGTCAACAATGAATAGAGCCGCCGGTAGGCTTGTCATCTCCTTGAAACCACCCATCTGTTGGTTAAGGCGTGAAATTTCACCCTCAAGTTTTAGCGCTTCCTTTTTAGGCAAGCGGCTAAATTCCCCCCGCTCCTGCTGGTCTTCCAGACGGACTAGGTGGTCTATGCGGGCTTGGATGGTGGCAAAGTTAGTCAGCGCCCCCCCCAACCACCGCTGGTTGACATAATACATACCACAGCGCTTGGCTTCCTCTTCTACAGTCTCTTGAGCCTGCTTTTTGGTGCCGACAAAGAGAATATTGCCACCCTCAGCTACTACCTGCTGAACAAATTCGCAAGCCCTGTCTAGCCTGGCTGCCGTTTGCTCTAGGTCAATGATGTGAATACCATTGCGCTTGGTAAAGATATAGCTCTTCATACGAGGGTGCCAGCGACTCGTCTGGTGCCCGAAGTGAGCCCCGGCTTCTAAAAGTTCCTTAATAGTTACTGTATCTGGCAAACTTAAACCCCTTTCCAGTTATTACAATTACCTGTAACTAGTTTAATAGTATAGCATACCCTTCTGTATGCAACAACAGCCGACTAAACAAAGCCCTTTTCTCTCTTAATTGAACTTAGAGCAATGATAGGTTATAATAAACTTATGAAACAGATAAGAATCATACCCTGCCTTGATATAAAGAATGGGAGGGTAGTTAAAGGGATAAGGTTTGAAAACCTTAAAGATGCTCGCGACCCCGTAGAAGCCGCCGCTGCCTATTGCCATCAGGGTGCCGATGAGCTTGTTTTCCTTGACATCTTTGCCACTTTAGAAAACAGAAAAACAAGGTTGGAGTGGGTCAAGAAAGTCTGTGAGGTAGTTACCATTCCCTTCGCCGTAGGTGGTGGCATAGGCAGTATTGAGGATATGAAAGCCTTGCTTGACCTTGGCGTGGATAAAGTCTCCATAAATACAGCTGCTATCGCCAACCCCAACCTTATAAAAAAGGCAGCCGAGGAATTTGGCAAAGATAAGCTGGTGGTAGCTATTGATGCCAGAAAGAATCCACCAGATAGTGGTCTCCCCCGCTTGGAGGTAGTGGTGAGGAGTGGCAGTGAGGCTACCGGCATAGAGCTTGTTGGCTGGGCGAAGAAAGCAGAAGAATTGGGCGCTGGTGAGATTCTACTTACCAGCAAGGACGCTGACGGAACAAGAGAAGGCTACGATTTAGAGATGACCAAGGCAGTAGCCGAAGCGGTTAGCATCCCGGTTACCGCCTCAGGAGGCGCCGGAAAGCTGGAGCACCTCTATGAAGCTATTACAATAGGCAAAGCATCAGCAGTTTTAGCCGCTTCTATCTTCCATTTCGGGGAGATTTCAATCCCTCAAGCTAAGCAATATCTGAAACAAAAGGGCATACCAGTAAAAGTATAGTAGTTGGAAGGAGATATACCTTGGACGGGGAAAAATTAACCATGTTTGAGATTGCGCAAGCCCAGCTAGACGAAGTAGCCGGTATCTTGCATTTGGAGCCGGGTGTCCATGCTATTCTTAGAGAGCCGATGAAAGAGCTGCACGTCTCTATACCGGTCAGGATGGATAACGGAGAGGTTAAGGTTTTTAAAGGGTTCAGAGTTCAGCATAATAATGCCCGCGGCCCTTTCAAAGGGGGTATCAGGTTCCATCCCGATGAGACCATTGATACTATTAGAACTTTAGCTGCCTTGATGACATGGAAAGCTGCTGTAGTAGATATCCCGTATGGGGGTGGCAAGGGAGGTATTATCTGCAACCCTACAAAGATGTCTCCTCGTGAGTTGGAAAGGCTTAGCCGAAGCTATATAGATGAGATATGGGAATTTATTGGTCCCGGGAAAGACATCCCGGCACCAGATGTATATACCAACCCGCAGATAATGGCGTGGATGATGGACGAGTATTCAAAATTAGCAGGTCACTATAGTCCAGAGGTAATAACAGGGAAACCGATAGCTATAGGTGGTTCGTTGGGCAGAACAGGAGCAACCGGGTTTGGCGTAGTTGTTACTGTTTGTGAGGCACTTAAGCATCTTGGATTAGATATAAAAAGTTGCCGTGCCTCTATTATGGGTTTTGGTCACAACGCCCAATACTGTGCTATCCATTTTATGAGACTCGGTGGTAAGATTGTTGCTGTATCCTATTGGAATAATGATGACAAGAAAGCCTATACCATAAGTAAAAGTGATGGCATCGACCCTTATTTCCTTCAAACAATTACTGATGAATATGGAGCCATTAATAATATAAAAGCAAAAGAAAAGGGATATAGTATTGAAGATGGGGATGCATGGTTATCAAAAGAGGTTGAGGTTCTTATCCCAGCTGCAATGGAAGGAGCAATAAACAAGGAGACAGTAGGAAGGATTAGTCCTAAAGTAAGGATACTCGCTGAAGCTGCTAATAATCCAACAGCGATTGATGCTGATGAATTGCTATCTCAAAATGGGGTATTCGTAATACCTGATTTCTTATGCAATGCTGGTGGGGTTGTCGTTTCCTATTTTGAATGGGTTCAGAGCATCGACAAATATTATTGGGATGAGATGGAGATTCACCAGAGGCTTGAGAGAATAATGGTCAAAGCATTTCAGGCTACCTTGGCTGAATCCATAAATCGTAAGGTCAGTATGAGAGTAGCCGCTTACATCATGGCTGTAAGTCGTGTGGCTGAAGCTATGAGATTGAGAGGCTGGGCATAAATAATTCTTTACATAATGGAAAGCTTCATCAGAAGACTATTAATACGAATAGGAGATAAGGAAATACAAAAATGCAGATTAGAAAAACATACCAAGATATAAAACCTGAGCTACTTTATGATGAGATAAGAGACCTTATTCTCAAGCAGGGAGCAGTTATCGGTGAGGCAAAGCTAGAAACCTACTCCTTACCCACCGACTCATCATCATTTATTTCTCGCGGCACGCTTACCTTTGGAATTCAGGGCAAGCCAGGCAAGATTGAGAAAGAATGTGTCAGGGCACATATCATAGGTTCAGCCAAAGGTGAAACCAAGTTAGCCCTTGATATTGATGAAAAGCTCTTCCCTAAGGAGAAGGTCTCTGCTTTACAAGATGACCTGAACTTTATTTTTGGCTCATACGAGGTAAAGCACCACTAACCACCTTGGCAACGGTAAGCGTCTGCTTCTCATCATCAGAGATGTTGAATATTGCTGGCAACCTCTTCACTAGCCCTGAAGATACAAAATTCAGGTTACCACTTTATTTTACTTACTATCTCCCGTGTTGGCTCAACCTTGTTCAATGCGAAGAAATGTAACCCTGGTGCTCCGCCTTCAAGCAGGTCATTGCACTGCTCAACGGCAAACTTAACCCCAGCCTTATAAGTGGCTTCGGCATCACCATCAAGCGGTTTAAATATATCGTGAACCCGTTGGGGGATAGTAGCTCCACAGGTACCGCAGAACCTGAGCAATACCTGATAATTTGTTATGGGTATAATCCCGGGGAAGATTCGCGCCCTGACGCCTATTTTCTTTACCCTCTCCAAATATTCAAAATAGTCCTTATTGTCAAAGAAAAGCTGGGTTATTACAAATTCACTACCAGCGTCTATTTTAATCTTCAAATATTTTGAATCAGTTTCCTTATCAGGACAATCAATATGTCCCTCCGGGAAACCAGCAACACCTATACTAAAGAAGTCACCGTAGGTGGAGCGGATAAGCTCAATGAGCTGATAACAATACTCCAGCCCGTCGGCGGCAGGTTCCCAATGCTCCACACCCTGAGGCGAGTCACCACGCAGAGCCAGAATATTGCGAATGTTCTTTTCCTTCATTTTCCCAACTACGGCTTTTAACTCATCCTTACTATGTCCCACACAGGTAAGATGGTGCATTGTCGGGACTTGAAAACGCCTCTGCAACTCATCAACAATATCCATAGTAGCCTCTCTGGTAGAGCCCCCAGCACCATAGGTTACTGCAAACCAATCCGGCTTCAGCTCTTTGAAAGCGTCTGCAGTTTCAAACAGTTTCTCTCTCCCCTTTTCAGTTTTTGGCGGGAAGAACTCAAACGAACAGGTTCGTTCCTTCTCCTTCAAAATATCCGATATCCTTCTTATCACTTTGTTTACCCCTTTCCATTTATTATTTTCATGAAATTAATGACTAAAACCTTAAGGTCAGCGCTATAGCTCAAGCCACGAGTGAGAATAGAGTGTTTCCCCGCTAAGCACCCTAACCGTTTTCACATACTTCACCTCCTCTTGACCCAGAGACGAAAGGTCAGGTCTCTCACCATCCATCACCCGATGTACCAGCCCAACCATTTCAGGCATCTCGCCCCTGGCTATTTTTATCAACTCAGTGTCAAAGGCATCAACTATGGCTGAATACAGCCCATACTTCATAAGCATCATTAAATAAGTTCTATTAAGATAAGGTCTGAGGTGAATGGGAGCGCCATTAGAGATATTAGACAGCCCTACGGTAGATTTACACCCCGGAGCAATATCCTGGAGCACACTCATAAACTCTAGGCAAGGTCTCACCTGATTTGTATCTACATTGACCACTGGGGTAACTATAGGGTCAAACCAGATATCCTCATTACTGATGCCCATTTCATTAGCTCTATACATAAGGTCAACTGCAATAACACACCTCTCATCAGCATCCCGCGGCATCCCCTCCCTTCCCCACAACAGCCCAACCATAGCCGCATTATATTTCTTGACCAGGGGTAATTCCTCCTCCATCCTGACCAGAGAAATAGAATTAATCAGCGCTTTACCCCTGTGCACCTTTAGCCCAGCCTCCATAGCCACTGGGTTTGTTGTATCCAGAGACAGCGGCTTATCACTAACCCCCTGCACGGTGTTAACTATCCATTCCATAAACTCATCCCCACCCTTTCGGGCAGGACCAATATTAATGTCAACATAATCCATCCCCGCCTCGGTCTCAGCCTTAGCTATTCTCTGAATAGGCTCAGGATTCCTCTCCTTCATTGCCGTCCCGGCAGTCTTTGTCATAATATTTATGTTCTCCCCGATAAGAACCATTGCCTCTCCCCCTATGCCCTCCATGTTTTAAGGTAGGCTGGAATATGAGCCCCTTCCCTGGGACCAACCAAAACCTCCCAGTCTTTTAACTCGTCTTCTATGCCCCCACTTTCAACAGCAATATACCCCGGAATTATCAATTTGTGATGCCTAACCTCATCCATAATCCCACATCCCTTGACAAATTCAGCAATGTTGTCGCTCACAAATGTGCCTGCCGCCCAGGCGGTCAAAACCGAAAGCCCATCAGTGTTCATGATTAACAGGTAGGCAGGAACCTTGCTCGCTTCCACTTCACCAGAGACAATAAAGTAGGTGAGTGAAAAGTTGGTCGTAATAAGCACCGGGGAGTTTTCATCAGGACCGCCAATCTTGTAAATTCCCTCGGCGGTCGTCAACGGTCGCTGGGGGTCAGTATAGATATTCATCCTCTCTACCAGCAGGGGGAACAGACTCTCCCCCTGAAAGTCGGAAAGAACAATGATGCCACCATATTTTGCCACAAAAATAGAAGCAATTACTGCCTCCTTCATCACATCATTGGTCATCTCACCCGGGAAAACGATGGTGGGAAAGCCCAATGGATGAAACTTCTTACTCAAAGCAGCGCTTCTGATGAGCACTTGGTCCTCAAATGCCCGACGAACAGTCCTTGAACCGGAATCAAGAACAATATCTTTAATGCCCGCCTCAGTCAACCTGGTGGTTAGTTCAGCAAGCCCTTCCAGGCTGGAGGCTTTGGCTACTATCGGGCAGGAACTCTCCTTAGCCAAATCTGCCCAGCGGTTCAGGTTATCTTTGGTGGCAGCATATATTAGTGGCTTCCTGTCGGCACAGACCTTTAACCCAGCCGCCACAATATCAGGATTAGCGCTCATCAGGATGATGCCAAAGTCACTATTTTGCTTTACTTTATCAACCACGGCTTCAAATTTTGCTGCATCTCCTGAATCATCCCTTACCGCCACCAGCTCGGGGCGGAGGCTAATCCCTACCCTTTCATACTGGAGGCGCTTACACCTCTCCAGTCGGCTATCAACCTCTGGTTCCTCCATAGCATCGCTGATAAGAAAAGCCAAACCGGGCGGGTTCTCAAACCTTTTCTCATGGCGGAACATAACCGTCTCGCCGCCGACCTTCATTGCCCTGTCGCCAACGCCAATGGTAATCAGTCTAATAGGAGGGGCTAATGCCTCCTGCAATTTACCCTTGGCTTCCTCAGGGATATAAGGGCAGGCAGCTAATTCTGCCTTCCCGGTGGCTAGACTCATAGCAAAGGCAAGACAGGTAGGCACCCCACATTCACCGCAGTTCGTCTTGGGCAGCAATTTAAATATCTCTAATCCAGTGAGCGGCACGATAACAGACTCCCTTCCTAGCCTAGTAGTGGCTCCATAGTAAGCGCCGGGTGCCCCTTCTCCTTCAGAAAGGGGAGAATCCCCTCTTCAGTTGAGCCAATTGTCTCATCAGCAATCATATCAGCCAAGCCAGGAACACCCAGCTCCTCAGACCTAGCCTTAAGCCGATCGGCAATCTCCTCCTTCAGCACCTTGGGCATCCACACCACCCTTAATAAGCCACCATCAGCCCTAATGAACTTCCTCTGGCAGATATTATACTTGCTGTGACCGATAAAGCCAGGGGTAATTACCCCCCCACCGATAATCTCAACCAGGGTGATGAACTTCATCCCGCAGGGGGTCTCCCCCCTGTATCCCCGATTTACTATCATTACCCCATTGCACTGGGGGAGGACAGCAGCCACACACTCACAACAGTTGCCGGTAGTCCACGGGTCATTTACTATGCTGTATACATTATAATGGTCTAAGTTTCCCCGAGAGGCTTTAAATATAAACTCATTTACCCCTTTCCATTGCCCAAGTTTGGCGTCAAGGTTTGCTCCCTTTTCCACCGGTTGGTTGGCTCCAATAGGATTAATCTCGTAAGCCACTTTACAGTCCATCCAGTTATAGGAGCCGCAAAGCCCGCTTTTTTCCGGGGTAATGACACAAACATGGTTGGGAGCAATAGATTGACACATGGTGCATGAATAGTATGTATCCGTGGTTTCATCGGTCATACCCTCAATTCGGGCATCCCTGACCCTGTATACTGCCCTTGCCCTGTTTACTACCTCCCTTACCTCATTCTCCTCGGTATATATTTTCACCTGAAGCTTATCAAATATCCGACCAAAATCTTGGTGTAGCCTGGCATGGAGAACAGCGCCAATATGGTATAGCCTGAAGCCCTTGTCTACAGCCGATTTGCCAACTCGCATCCAGGCAGTATCCCTCTGCCCTTGGTGCCACACCCCCTGAACATAGTTAATAAAGTGGTGGATTTGTCGCTCCAGGATAGGTTCATAGTCTGTCTCCATTTCCCTGCCGGCGACCTCAACCACTATAGCCAGAGGTAAACGGGATTCAGCGGCAACATCGGTTATCTCAGCACCAATTACCTCAATCTTGCCGTCCTCCACCTCATCCATCCCCTTGGAGGTAACCCACTCCACCATAGATGTTCTCCCCCCACCACACTCCAGATACCACTCCCCCTCCCGAACTCTCTCCCCCTCAAAGTCAGCACTAAAGGCTACTGGAACTGGCACTTCATCAATGCTCTTAGTTTCCACTTCTGTCATCTTCCATCCCACCTTCTTAATTCCCTTAGCAAGCCATCATCTCAGCCATTACCTCTCGCACCAACCTTATCGCCTCAGGGTGTCTCATAATCACCACATCCCCCCCAGCCAGTAGCAATACCATAGCCGACATTGCCTCCATTAAGATACCCCTTTTCTTAGCGTCACCGAGTTTGGGGTCTTCCTCAGTGGGAATATGTACTTCCTTAGTCTTCCACACCTCGTTAGCCAGGTTGCAGATGATAGGAAACTGAAGTCTCTCATCCTGCTGGACTAATCCTGCCATCCTTATTCTCTCCATCACCGAGTAACCATACTCAATACCGTAGCCTATGCCACTAACGGTAGGGTCCATTATAATCAACTCATCAGGAACCCCGAGGTTGCCCAGCAGGATATTAAGCTGCTTGGCCAGGTTTATATCCATAGGCGTTGACGCAATCACGGTGTGGTGATAACCAATGGCTGAAGCGCCAATCTTTTTATGGTCTCCTTCCTCAATCGGTCCGATTATTAGCTTCCTCCCCTGACAAACCTCAGCCACCCTTCTTAGAACCTCACTATCCTTATCATGATTAGCCGTCCCCCAGACGATTAAAGGGACATCTATAGCCTCGGCTACCCTCTTGACCACCTCGGTGGCTTCATCAGCCCCCCGGTCAAGTCCGTTGGGGTCAGTGCTGACTAGTTGCAGAGCAATCATCTCCGCCCCATAATCTTCTACACATTTCTTTGCCCAGGCAACCGGGTCATCAGTTACCCCTTGAAAAGGCTCCAGAGCAGCTTCAGCCCACTCCTCAGGTGGTGAGTCCCATACCTCCATAGCTATTCTAGGACAGTGAGGCATTTCGCCCTCAAAAAGGTAAAAGGGATAGGCTGTCTCCCCACCCACCGTTACTGCCTTATCCCCACTGCCCAGCACTATCTCTCTAACCTTACCACTATAGGCTGTCTTAGGAATTTCCAACGCTATTCCTCACCCTCCTAAGCTAATCCAGCAGCCAGTTTTGCCGCCTTTACTGTATTTGCCATAAGCATGGTTATGGTCATAGGCCCCACCCCACCAGGCACCGGGGTAATAGCCTTTGCCTTTGCCTTAACCCCATCAAAGTCCAAATCACCAACCAGCCTTTCCTTATCACTGGTCGGGTCTTTTATATAATTGGCACCAAAATCTATGGCTATAACCCCCTCCTTGACCATATCTGCGGTGATAAATCTTGGTTTGTTTACCGCTACAACCACTATATCCGCCTTACCGGTATAATGCCTCAAATTCGGGCTGGAGGAATGGCAAAGCGTTACATCAGCCCCTATTCCTTCCTGAGTCAAAATAGAGGCCAGTGGTTTCCCCACTAGGATATCCACATTTAAAATTACTACGTTCTTACCTTTAAGGTCAGCATAGCCATACCGACTAAGTAGCTCATAAATACCAGCCGGTGTTGCCGGAAGAAATGCCTGCTGCCCCAGCCAGGCTTTACCTACATTCATTGGATGAAACCCATCTACATCCTTATCAGGCGAGACTGAATTCAAAGCCCTGTTCTCATTTATATGGCTGGGTAGGGGAAGCTGAAGGAAGATGCCGCTAATTTTGGTATCTGAGTTAAGTCGGTCAATCTCTCTAAGTAGGTCAGCCTCGGTTACATTTCCGGCTAGCCCTACCATCTCCGTGTGTATGCCTAATTCTTCGCTTGCTCGTTCCTTGAGCCTTATGTAGCTGGCTGAACCGGAGTCCTCACCGACGAGAACACCGGCAAGCCCTGGAACTATCCCCTTCTCCCTGAGGCTTTCTATCTGCTGCTTAAGCTCTTCTCTGATTTCAGTTGATGCCTTCCTGCCATCAAGTATAGTAACCATTCTTACTTATTCAACCTCTCCGCAGCTTCAACAGTATGCGCCAGCAGTATTGTTGTCGTTACCGCACCAACCCCCCCCGGCACCGGGGTTATCATCCCTGCCACCTCACTTACCGCATCAAAGTCTACATCTCCACTTAACTTACCATCTTCACCCATACTTACCCCAACGTCTATTACCACCGTGCCCCGATTCACCATATCCCTTGTTATCAATTTGGCTTTGCCTACAACGCTCACCAGAATCTCGGCTCTCCTGTATTCCTCAGCCGGCCTTACCGTTTTATAATCACACAGTATAACCGTCGCCCATCGGTTTAATAACATTATACCTACAGTTCTGCCTATGTTTCCTGCCCCACCGACAATAACTGCCCGTTTACCATCAATTTCAACATGGTAGCGGTCAAGTAGTTCTATAACCGCCGATGGAGTGCAGGGGGCAAAGCCGCCTGTTTCACGGGTTACCAGTTTAGCCATACTTAGTGGATTAAGACAGTCCACATCCTTTTCCGGTGACAGCAATTTAAGCACTGCACCCTCGTCTATCTGCTGGGATAGGGGACGCTGAATAATAATGCCGTGGAATTTAGTGTTTTTATTCAGTTCCTCCACCTTCCCCTCCAGTTCCCATTGGGTAATATTCGGAGGCAGGCTAACCGTTTCTGTAAATATACCCACCTTCTCACACCCCTTAGCAATACCACGCAGGTAAGATAAAGAGGCAGGGTCTTCTCCCACCAGAACAGCCGCCAGCCCCGGGACTACCCCTTTCTCTTTCAGTTTATCTACTCTGGGTTTCAATTCCTGGCGTATCTGTTCGGCAACCTCCCTGCCACTGATAATCTGTGCTGACATTTTTAACCCCCTAATTTTATTATCTAATAACCCAGTTAATATCCTTTACCAGATTTTAGCCATCAAATCACTGGCCACCCTCACTTCGGCAGCTTATCCAGCCTTTTCTTCACTGAGGGAAATTCACTAGTATTGGTGTGGGGTAGAAATAGAGCCGCTACATAATTATTCATAAAATCAACATTTTCACTCAGCTCAAGGTTGGTTATCATTTTGGCAACCCTCCCCCCATCATCAACTATGTCGGTGGAGAAAGAGGTTAACCTTGCCCCCAGAAGCGAGCCGTTGCCAATGAAGATAAATCTGTCCCGGGGTATATCAGGAAAGAGCCCAATAGTGATAGACTTTTCCACATCAATATGGCTGCCAAAGGCACCAGCAATAATCACCTGCTCTAAGTCAGCGCAACTAATCCCCACACTCTTAACCAATGTCTGGCACCCGGCATACATAGCTGCCTTGGCTCTAATCAGATTGTCAATATCCACCTCGGTGATAACAATATCTTTACCAATCTGGGTCTCCCCTGCCCACGACAGGGCATATTCATAGCCATCGCTTCCCCTCCTCACCCTTTTCGTAGGCAGGTCAATATTAAATTTACCATTCTGACTGATAACCCCAGCTTCAAGCAGTCCAGCCACGATGTTTATCAACCCTGAGCCGCAGATTCCTTTAGGTTTTATATCTCCCATGGTGCTAATTGCTGGCTCAAAATTTGATGGATTGATATCAAAGCCTTCAATAGCACCATCAGTAGCTATCATACCGTGCCTTACCCCGCCACCTTCAAAGGCAGGACCAGCCGAGCAGGAGGCAGCTACCATCCAATCTGAGTTCCCAATCACTATTTCACCATTTGTCCCTATATCCATATAAAGTGTCAATTTTTTCCTCTGATACACTCCTGACCCCACCACCCCGGAAACAATATCGGCTCCTACATAGCTTGCCACCGAAGGAAGTGTATAGACATAGACATGCTCGGCTAATTCAATCCCCACAGAATTTGCCCTTACTAGGGGAGCAGTGCTGACCGTTGGCGTATAGGGGGCTAGCCTTATGTATTTGGGCTCAAGTCTGAGGAAGAGGTGAACCATCGTGGTATTGCCGGCGACAACCATGTGAGCCACTTCCTCCACCTTGACCTTAGCCTCAGCCAACAGTTTACCAATCATCCCGTTAATGGTAGCCACAATTGCCTGTTGCAGCTTTTTTAGCCCACCTGGTCTCTGGCAGTAGGCAATGCGAGTAATAATGTCTTCACCGTAGCTAATCTGTCCATTGTAATCAACCCCCTCAGCCAGAACCCTCCCCCGATTTAAATCCAGTAGCTGCCCACGAACGCCCGTAGTTCCAATATCAAAAGCCAGAGAGAAATGCCTTTTTCTAGTATCTCCTGGCTCAATATTTATCAATGTCTGACCCTGTCTATCACTGGTTAGGCTCTTGGCTCCAGTTACCAGACTGGTAACCGTAACCTTCCAATCACCGTCTCGCAACACACTAGCCAGCTTCTTTACCACCCCAAAATCCACCACAACACTATCAAGGTCATACTGCTGTTTTAACCCTTTTAGCAGCCGAGACAGGTCACTGGCATTATCCTCTAAAGTTGGCGGTGAAAGCAAAACAAAAAGCTTGTTAATGGGGGGATTAAATCTCCAGCCAGTAGCTAAAACCTCCGATGGTTGAACACCACCCACCTTCTCACGGTCAAGAACAGCTGTTTCCAGCCTTGATTCCACCGGGATATAAACAACCAAATCAGTAATTACATAGCTCTGGCAAGCCTGCCTAAGACCCTGCTCATACTCTTCTTCAGAAATCTTCTCAGTCCTGGTGCTTTCTACCTTCCCCTCTTTAACCAGTACCTTGCAGGTTCCACAAGCACCAGCACCCCCGCAGGAAGCATTAATATGCACCCCACCACCAATAGCTGCCTCTAGAAGATTCTCACCCGGCTCCACAGCAATATCAACATTATCGGGCTCAAAATGAATCTTCCTTCTGCTCTTCACTGAGTCCGCCATTACCTTTCTTTACCCCATAACTAGGAGCTTTGTTTTTAGAACAGCCCTTTAATCTTGCCTGTCTTGAGGTCAACGTCAACATCAACAAAAGCTGGACGCGAAGGAAGCCCAGGCATAGTCGGGAACACACCACAGAGAGGATAGAGGAAACCTGCTCCCACCGAGGCACGAATATCACGAACTGCTAGTCTCCATCCCTTAGGCACCCCCTTCAACGCAGGGTCATGAGATAGAGACAGGTGCGTTTTAGCTACATTGATGCAGAGCTTATCAAACCCCAGTTCAGTATAGAGCTTAATCCTCTGTTCGGCAAGAGGTTGGTAGTCAACACCATCAGCGCCAAATATCTTGGTAGCTATTGCGTGTATTTTCTCCTTTATAGAGGCATCATCAGGATATAGGAGTCTAAAGTTATTCGGTTTCTCCAGCGCCTTGACTACTGCCTCAGCCAGCTCTATGGCTCCATCTCCTCCCTTAGCCCAGCATTCTGTAGGAGCAGCCGCATCGGCACCAGCCTCCACCGCCTTCCTGCGTACCAGCTCTACCTCAGCATCAGTATCGTTGGTAAATCTATTAATGGCTACCACCACCGGAATCCCATAGGTCTTAATAATTTCTATGTTCTTGGCTAAATTCTCGCACCCCTTTTCCAGTGCCACTAAGTTCTCAGTCTCAGCGGCTTCTTTAACTGTAGCGTATGCCTGCCCTGGGCGAAGGAGAAACGCCCCACCATGCATCTTTAGTGCCCTTATAGAGGCAACGACCACTGCCCCGTCAACCTTCATTCCACTCTGACGGCAGGTAACATCGCACAGCTTGGTAAAGCCGCATTCAGCCCCGAAGCCGCTCTCAGTTACCACATAATCAGCCAGCTTTAACGCCATCATATTAGCCAGTACCGAGTTATTGCCATGAGCTACATTGGCAAAGGGACCAGCATGACAGAATGCCGGTGTATTCTCCAGTAGCTGCACCAGATTGGGCTTGATTGCCTCAGTCATCAGGGCTGTCATTGCCCCCGCCACCCTAAGCTCCTCCGCCGTTACCGGCTTATTATCGTAGGTATAGCCAACAACTACTCGGGAAAATCTCTGCCTCAAATCCTTTAGGCTTGTAGCCAAGGCAAGTATTGCCATAGTCTCGGTAGCTACGGTGATATCATAGCCAGCCTGCCGTGGGTAGCCATTGGCTCGACCACCCAGCCCGACAACGATATTCCTTAACGCCCGGTCATTGACATCAACGCAGCGTGGCCAGGTAATATTCAGCGGGTCAATATTCAACTTGTTCCCCAGAAGAATGCTGGTATCTATGGCTGCCGCACACAGGTTATGTGCTGTATCCACAGCATGTATATCACCGGTAAAGTGAAGATTAATGTTCTCCATAGGCATGGCCTGGGAGTAACCACCACCACAGGCTCCACCCTTTATACCGAAGGTAGGACCCTTTGATGGCTCGCGGAAAGTATTGCACACCTTCTTCCCTATTTTAGCCAGCGCCTGCCCCAACCCAAAAGCAACCACCGTTTTCCCCTCCCCCAGTGGGGTGGGAGTAATCGCCGTTACCGTAACTATTTTGCCTTTCGGTTTATCCTTTAACCGCTCCAAAAGTGAAAGATCTACCTTCGCCATATATTTCCCGTAAGGCTCAAACTCTTCATCCAATATGCCCAGACCCTTGGCAATATCGGTTATAGGTTTCATTGTTGCACTCTGTGCAATCTCTATATCAGACGGAACCGGGTTTTTTCTTTCCATGAATTATAATCTCCTAATTCTTTTTTTGAAGACAAGGCTAGCTTTGCCCCTCTCTACTTCATAACTTGGACCTCCCTCTAGCTTGTTGTGCTTGGTGTCATAATGGTAGGCAACAAAGCATAGTTTCGCCAACCAATATCTTGAGCCAGTTTATCACTTCTATAGGCAGTTTCAATGCTTATGGGAATTATCTTCTTGGGGTAGGCAAAGCCAAGGGGAGCGGCTGGATTGGGAGCAGTGTTCTTCATCAAAATCTTTATTTCTAGCTCAATTAGTGCTATGGCTTCTCGGAAAAGCACTCAGACTTACCAAATCTGGCTAACTATCAAAGCTATTATATCACAACTGGCGAGCCATAACAGTATATCCTCTGCTAGGCAAGAAATCAATCATCATCAACAAATTGGTGGCGTCCCTGGAGGGATTCGAACCCACGACCCGCTGCTTAGAAGGCAGTGGGCGTTGTTATGGGTCACTTAGCTTCAATTCCCAGGTGAAGCCCGAAGCTGACGCTTCACCAAGCAGGAGGTCTCCCTTGATCACTTCCAACGTTATTATCGCACCGACGGTTCAGAGATTCAAGGGGGTGTGCGATGCTTGAAAAGACGACTTCTCTGTACCACCATTTCGGTAAGATTTCGAATGATGTAATGAAGTCGCCAGCTCTCTTTCTAGCTTCCAGTTGAGAGAGTTACCCCTTGGATTTTTCATCGTTTCGGCACTAGGATTCTACCATATTTATTTCCAGATAATTACCATGAATTAAATGCTATTTGATACACACTCGTGCCGGTAATAATTCTGCCCGGTTTTACCATCTTTGAGTTTTACTGGCAGAATATGTTTGCGGTATATGGGTTAAGTGCGCGACTTTCGGTGATAAGAGTGACACCTATTTTAGCTTGTCGATAACGCGCTGAAAAGTCTTTGTTAGTAGGCCAACAGCTTTTGTAGTATAGTCGCGACTTACGTGAGAACGGTCCAAGCCTAATTTGGAGGCGATACCCTTCATTTTCATGTTTGGGAAGCTCTTGAGAATCTCCCGGGTTTGATCTTCCATGTCGTATTTTTGAACTTCAGCCAGAGTTTTCTTCAGCAGTTCCTGCAAAGCTAACCCTTGCCCCGTAGTCCTACTACCATACGTGCTGGCTGCCAAGTTCTGTATAGGCGGCAGCGTGGCAAGCCAGCTTTTTGCGAGCTTCTCCTCGTCATGTAAATTACCCCAGACTCTTCTAACTTCGCTAGTCCATTCTTTCTGAGACTTCGGGCCTCGCTTTGAGGCTGTATGCTTTGAAATGCCAGGTAATTGATTGGGATGCCACGGTTCCGGAAGTAGAACGTCCTCAACGTCCTTGAGCGGTCCATCAGGAACGGAACTTAGGAGTTTCTTGATGACCTCAAGGCCGACTATCGAACCATTATCTTTCATTTCCCTATCATTATAGCAGACCTACTGCCAGCCAAGTAAGCTGCACAAAACAAGCTTATGTGTAACCTAAATGCGAACGGATTCGGGGATGAAAACACCCAAGCGACTCTATCCTCCTTTCGCTACCGGGTTACCGCGGTTCTAAGAGCAATTCTCGCCATGCTTCCCAGGAGGCGATGGCGTTCCCATCGACCAAGTAGTGGCTTCAACAGATCCTATGTACCCTGCCTGCCAGCGATTTGCTTTTAGCCAGTCTCTACGTTTCTGGTATCAGCCCCACGTTGCCCAGCGCGCCAGAGTGTGCGGCGAAGGCAGTTCACATTTTCGAGTCTCTGTAACCCAGATATACTCGTTGACGAGTGCCAGCACTGTTGAATTTGGTCGCCCCAGTTCTTTGGGCAGATCTTCAATTTCGAAGCCTTTGTTCCTGCAGAGGATCCCAATTTGTAAAGTTAGGTGCCTGATTGTTTTCAGGTACCTGAAATACGACGTGGGACTGCCATCACATTCGAAGCTAGTCCGCATTGCTTCATCCCAGGGCATCAGTGCTTTTGGCCTGATCGCGAACAGAATCTTAGAAGCTGCGGTTGCACCAATATGTACCTCCAACTTTCTCCCGCCGCGAATACGCCAGGCCCCCGTCCTGTCCTTAAGAGAACCATATGCAGCGGCAGTTACTTCTAGTTCCTGATCCTCCAGATCCCAGAGTTGTTTCCTATTTGGAAACAAAGTAGCGCCATTTGCCTGGTACCAGTTCAATATGCTGTATGATGCGATCTCATGTTGGTCCTTTGAAAGGTGCCTGCACCCCCAATCATTTAACCATTTCATGAGAGAAATACGATGCGCGGGATTGGTCAGGTCTATGCTGCCGCCCGTAGCCGAGTTCAGGAGGCCAAGCGAATAATTGAAGGGAGTTAGGGAATCGTAAATGGTGCTTGCAAGCGCTAGCTTACACAGTGTCACATTCTCGTAATTCACCGGACAGGAACCTCCCACCATTGTATTGTATCAAAAGCACCATAAAGTATGCAGTTTGTGCTGTCAACAACCGCTTGAAGCCTCTCTGCACGAAACGCCCAATTGTTGATTTGTAAGCCTAAACCCTCCATAAATAGCGCTCAATGTACCGAAAGGAGCTACCCCAAAGGAGTATGCTGAAACAGCGGCTGGACTCTGTGGTGCTACCAATTCCGGGATAAGGTCATTCTGCATCAACGATCTTAAATCTGCCATCGACCCTCATTATGTTAGCCGGCCTGATATCTGTTAAACCATGTTCCTTCCCCCATTTCTTGAGCCGCTTGACTTCATCGCGGGGGACTTCAACTTTCTCCCCCCATTTTTGCAACATAAATATATCTTTCGCCCAATAGATTTTGGCGTAATTTCTATTTCTTGTCTTCAGTGGTAATTTATTGTAAGTGTTCATATCTTTTCTTATATGTTGAGGATCCCTACCTATCTTCAAAGCAAACCATCTTTTATCGTTATGAATAATAAATACATTTTTGAAATAACCCTTTCCGCGTTCTTCATACTTTGTTTCTGGGTAAAGTATCCTCAATATGGTTTCAAGTTCTCTCCATGGCATCCTATTTGTCTTTTTGATTTTTTTAGGTGTTCAATTATTGGCTTCAGTACTTCGATGGCGAAATTCTGTATTCTCTTATATCTCATGGCATTGCCTCCCTTCAATATAGCCAAGCAATTATAACACCACAAAATAGTAGTCGTCTTACGATTATTGGAAATACCAGGTCCTAACATCAGGGTATTGATTTGGCCAGTACGAACATAAAAAGTGTTGTCGGTGTAGTATTACAGTAGTAAAATAAGGGCAACAACATAATGGAGGAATATACATGAAATACAAACCAACAATTTTCCCTTTAGCGAGCGCAGTGGCCAAAATGGGAAGCCCGGGTTGGGCAATCGTAACCGGTATATTAGAAGGCGCTGTCAATGTGGGTTTAGCTCAGCAAGGGGTGCCACCCACATATAGTTGCGGTAAGCCCAGTTGTGGTGGCTCATTTTCTTTGGTGTCAAAAGTTAACAGGCCGTTGGTGTGTCCTAAATGCGGGAGCGAAATTGACTGGACGGGAATTGCTACTAAGAAGGTGAAGCGCTGCCCTAAGTGCCACAAAATCGGGAGCGATTTCGACAAATTTTGCAAATTCCACGTACCTGCTGTTGCGTTGGAGGAGATAGAAGAGCCTATCTGAATCAATTTGCAGGAGCATAGTGATCACAGAAATGATACAAAATTCAATGCAATTATTTGAAAATGCGCTAACATACCTAAAAGACAATTACAAGTCTTATCACTTCTTTGTCGAGCGTGATATTGTTTGGACCTTGCAACTCTATATGATCAAAGAGGTTGAGACGCAGCAACTGCCCTTCAAGATTTACGATAATCACAAATTTGTTAAGGGTAAACAAGCTGACCTGGTCATTCTTAATAAAGATCAATCCATTGATACGTTAGTCGAAATGAAATATGAACCAGATCATATGCGCGCAAACGTGGATATTTTTGCAGGAAAATTTCCTAGAGTGTACTGGAACTCCAAAAGAGATGGCGGTGTCGAACCTGACATAGTTCAAGTACGCAGCTTTGTTGAGCAAGGCTTTGCAAGTCTAGGCTTTTCCATTTTTATAGACGAGGGGAGCCACTTTTTTCGGAAAACAGCACCAGAAGGAAGTATGTGGGTAAATTGGGGACAGAGCCCTTACTCGAACAAGATAATTTCTGTTTTGATATCAAAATTTACCTCTTTATGATCTTTGCTTAAACTCGATAACCTTGAAACGCAGATAAGCTCGTCTGGACCATTCTCTACCTTTCACTTTACTTGTTGCTTTCTCCGGCCTCAAGACTTCTGACCTTTCTCGATGGCTCTTATCAGGTCTTCCCGTACCTTTTGTGCTTCACTCATGAGTTCTGATAACCCCGAATCTTCAAATGTTTTCGCGGTTCTCTTCAATATGTCATCGGCATTAGTCCGTTTGACTTTGGTATCCTGTATTTCCTTAATCTTCTGCTTGCTTCCTGTGACATCCCTATAAACACTAAGAATCTCCAAACCACATTGCTTTTTCTGTTCCCTATCTACATGGGCTTCGCGAAGCAAGTCTAGAGTCCTGACCCGGTTATGCCAATCACCTAGCTCCTGTCGTCTTGACTCAACAGGCACGAGCATCTTGATTGCGTCCTCCATTTCACCGAGTTGCACGTCCAATTCACCAATTCTGAACCGACACTCCAGAATCTCTCCAGCAGGGGGCTCTGGCTGGATTCTGCTCAGATAAGCCATCCCATCTTCATAGTCTTTCCTTACAAATCGAACATACCTCTCTTTCTCACTTCCATAACCAGCCAGGTTCGCAAGCCTGCCATGAGCCAAGCCCAGATTACGGTAGTGCTGAAAACACCCTCTAAAATTGCCAATCCTCTCTCTTAATTTTACCGCCCCTTCAAGAGTGCTGATAGCATTGCTTAGTAGGGTTGTGGCTTCTTGCCCGGATTTACCGGGTAGTATTGCCTGTTCCATGAGCATCAATGCGGTCGCATTATCTGACTCGGACATGCCATCAACATCGCCGAATTTTTCTTTTAGTGCCCTGCTCTTTCTACATAGGTCGAGACCAGCCTGGAAAAGTTCTTCTGATTTGTTGTCCGACCCCAGACCATAATGAATCAGCCCGAGAATATTCAGACTCCTAGCATACGCCAAATTACGCTCCTCGTCTTTGTTCTCATCAGAAGCTAATATATTGTTCTCGAACATCTGTCTGGTTTTTTCAATCTGCTTCATAGCTTCAGGGAATCGCCTTCGCCTGCGCAAGGCATTGCTCAGGTCAGTTCTCGTACACGCTGCCTTAAATGGGTCGCTGAGTTTATCGAAAACGTTAAGTGCATTCTGGAAGACTTCAATCGCCTTCTCATCGCCTTCCCGCGTACTGGGTACCAGATAAATCTGTCCCAGTCTACTTTGTGCAATCGCCTTCTGTTCGTCTTCGTCAGCCAAGTCACCCGCCTGTCCGTATAAACGTTTGGCTTTCTCCAAGTCATAAAGCAATTGATACAGACGGCCTCCTATCAGATTCTGCTTGTGGCCGGAGATCCCGAGAGCCCATCGAACATACTCTTCATCCTGCTCCTCTGTGGCTGTTAACGTGGCAGCTAGGCTAGTATCTAATCCAAGACTCGGGCATATGCTATCCTCGATAAATTTGCTGGAGTTACCAACAAACTTGAAGGCTTTTTCTCGTTTCAGAAGAAAGCTATTCACGTTGATGGTTTCCCAGTCCCGTTTTTCCCCGGGTGCTTTGTTTTCCTCCGCCTCCTTTTTGCGGCGAAGGTTGTCCTTGTCCGATAATGGCGGCTCCATGGGGGCTCTGGCATAAGAAAGCCAAAACATACTCTTGTTACTGTCAGTATCCAGGAGAACAGGATAAACGCTGAAGTCATCCTGACAGCTATAGCCCATGACACAGAAATCAAAGCTCCTCAGGAAATAGGATAGGACTCTCTGTTTGGGTTCAGACAGACCGCGACCCACCTGGCGCAAGGCTACCAAGATAGTGTTATATCTTTCCTCGAATGGCTTATTTTCTTCAATGGTGCCATGTAGCTTGAACAAACATCCTGCCATATCTCCACTAGCCGAGAGACTTTTCTCGAATTCTTCAAAATGCCGGTCTTCGTAACATCTTCTTATCTCTATGTGCATCAGCTTGCCAGCTTCTTCAATAAGGTTGTCAGGATTCGTGGTAAAAACCCAATTGCCCAAGCGTATCGCCTCTGCCAAAAAGAAGTGATTTGGGTTCGGTCTATGACTTATCAGCATCTGAAGAGAACGAAGTACTTTAGGTCCAAGTTCCTCGACCGCAATCTGCAATATCGCTTCGGGTCTCAGGTTTCGGCTGAGAAAATCAATCTCCCTCTCTTCGAGCACGTCACCCACAATATCGTATATTACCTTCTGACTCAGTTGCTGGAAATTCGGGAGTCGTGATGGCCTAGGCACAGAAATCCCTGCGCCAACGAAGAAAGCCATCTTTGAGTTATTGATTTGTTTTAACCTGTTAAGAAGCATATTGTCCTCCTCCGCTTTGATCCACCACGAAATATGCCACTAAATTAAAATGAATCTAAGAGAATTGTAGACCAGACCATACTGCTAATCAATATTTTGCAGACTATTTTGTGAGAAAGTGCTTTTGACGCGACCCGCCTCGAAACGCAGATTCAACGAATCTGCGTAAAATTCAATGGCGCCCTTCATAAATATCTGCGAGTGCAATCCTTCAATTGTTAGTCGTTCCTCACGGAATAAGACCTCCTGGATACAGGCCTGGTTGCAGCTTGACTTCAGCCTTTCCATGCAACACAACGGTTTCAACACAACAATACCGAGAATTGTTAAATAAAGCACCAAGTTCCAACTTGAGTAGGAACGGCCCACTGTGCGGATGGAATGCGGGTTTTCTTACCTCAGCCAGCTGACGAGCCGCTGTGGCCAAGTTAGTGACGGCCTGTCGAGTTCATGCATACGTTCCGCCGTCTCTGGAGGAGCCTTTTGACGGCAGCGTACAACGACCCCGAAGTTTCTCCCACCGAATGTTCTCGCTAGTTCGGCGATCCGGGTACGCAGATAGTACGCAGCAGCCAAAGTGCCCAACACGCCAAAGCCTCCGATCAAGATGGCAACTCCGTGAGAGCCAGTAACCTTGGAAGGGTTTGTGGCCTTAAGTATCAAACCATAACGGTAGTCGGCCTCCAAAGGTAGTGGTCGATTGGCGACCGCTTCGAAAATTTGTCTTTCATCCATTCGGTAGAAGACCTCTCTCATTGCTTGGTAGAAATGCCGGGCATTTTGGTCTTGGCCTCCTACCACGATAATATGGCAGTTCCGCTCTCCCTCATCCTCGCTTCGTCTCACGAGCCGAATGTTGTTACGCTTGCCAACTTGACCGAGAACGTTGAGCACATCTGCGATAGCCTTTCCGTCAGAATCGGCCCAAACCACTGGGATATTAGGACCGCGGCCTTCGACATGCCCACCTAAACGCTGGGGTGCCCGGTCCAACAAGGGCCATCTATCCACCCAGTTGAGCCCCGGGTCTTGATGTAGCTCCACCAGCATGTCACGCACCAAGATATGGCACGGCTCCGAATTGTCTGCAATGCCCTTCAAGACTAGCCTAGCTGGCATCCGGTAGCGAATCCAATCAAGTAATCGACGCATAAGCTACCATAGGATGGGGATTATTACGCCTGCTATGAGAACGCCAGCCCAGGTCTCAAAAGAAAGGCCGAGAAACATGTTTTCTACCACCTCACTGTACTACCGCGGCCTGCGGGATCAAAGCCAAATAGACTAGTGCCTGCTACAGCTCTAGGAGTACATTTTAGCACATGCGATCAGATGCCCCAAGCAAAAGCGGATCTCGCTGGTGAGCAATAACGCGAAATCCAACAAAAGCCAGTTTTGTGCAACGGTAATTCGCGGCGTCTCCCAGAGGGCCATATAGTTATTTCAAGGCACATTGTACTGATCTGTTGCTTTATTGCTTGACACGACCACATAATTTTGATTATGCTCCACTTGACGGCATCCGCTTTCGGGCACGTTATAATGATAACTCTAAATATTAAGCCCGGGCATAAATCGGTCAAAGCATACTATGAGGCGATCAGCGACCTTTCAGAACTTGGTGTATCGCATGAAGGCGCTGTATCACCGGCTTTCGCCTCTTTGCTCCGCCATTGTGCTAATCAGTTCAATCAGACGCTTATTGAGAAGTACCCGTTGAAAACTAGTAACCATGACCATACCCTCTTTATAGATGGCGCGCTGGTTGATGCATTTAACCTTGTCCATGGCTTTTGGGAAGCTAAGGATACCAGTGACGACTTGGGCAAGGAGATAAAAAAGAAGTTTGATGTCGGTTACCCTAAGAACAATATTCTATTCCAGGCGCCAAACCGTATTGTCATATGGCAAGATGGGCAAGAGGTTTTTGACGAGGATATTTCTAAGCCTGATCTCCTTATAGAAGGTCTAAAAGTCTTCTTCGAGTACGAGGCACCTGCATTTGAGCAATGGCAGAAGGCTGTCGAAGAATTCAAACTCAAGGTGCGAGAATTAGCCACTGGCTTACTTCAGCTCATTGAAAAAGAACGCCAGACCAACAACCTTTTCATTCAGGCATTCAACGATTTGGTTCAGCTCTGCCAAGAGACCATTAACCCTAATATCTCCATTCAGGCTGTAGAGGAGATGCTTATTCAACATCTACTCACGGAGCGCATTTTCCGCAAAGTCTTTAATAATCCCGATTTCGTTGAACGAAATGTCATAGCCCACGAAATTGAAAAAGTCATCTCAACCTTGACCTCGCAATACTTTAGCCGTAATGATTTTCTCAAACCGCTTGACCGCTTCTATGTCGCTATTGAGACGACCGCGGCCACTATTGACGATTTCTCTCAAAAGCAGAGCTTCCTTAATACGGTTTACGAGAAGTTCTTCCAGGGTTTCTCAGTCAAGGTTGCCGACACTCACGGCATAGTCTATACTCCACAGCCCATTGTTATGTTCATGGTTAAATCTGTGGAGCATATTCTGCAAAAAGAATTCGGGCGCTCCTTTTCAGACGAGGGTGTGCATATCATTGACCCATTTGTCGGAACCGGTAATTTCATTTTGTGGGTCATGCGCGGAATACAACATTCAAGACTGCCTTTCAAATACACCAGTGAGCTTCATTGTAACGAGGTCATGCTTTTGCCATACTACATCGCCTCCATGAATATCGAGCATGAATACTACGAAGTTACCGGCAAATACGATCCTTTTGCAGGTATCTGTCTTGTTGATACTTTTGACCTCGCTAACGTAAAACAAATTTCATTTTTTACGAAGGATAACACGGCAAGGGTGCAACTCCAGAAAGCCACTCCAATTTTCGTTGTTATCTGCAATCCACCCTATAATGCTGGGCAAGTTAATGAGAATGACAATAACAAGAACCGCAAGTATGGAGATATGGATAGACGTGTCACTGAAACATACGTTAAAGATTCCAATGCTACATACCTTGCCGATTTAAATGATCCGTATGTCAAGGCTTTTCGTTGGGCATCAGATCGAATATTGCAGAATGATGAAGGGGTTGTTGCCCTAGTAACCAACAGTAATTTCATAGAAGGCGTAGCCTTTGACGGAATGAGAAAACATTTGATTAATGATTTCGATTTGATCTACATCTTGGATCTGGGGGGTAACGTTCGCAAAAATCCAAAACTTTCGGGAACAACTCACAATGTTTTTGGTATACAGGTAGGCGTCAGCATTAGTTTTTTGGTTAAGAAAAAGAATGAACAACCGTCTAGGCAAGCTAAATTATACTATTCACGTGTGGACGAATTCTGGCGTAAAGAACAGAAATATGAATTTCTGAGCAAAAAAGAGCATATTGGCAATGTCGAATGGCAAGAAATCGTCCCAGACTCAAAATGTAACTGGCTAACAGCAGGAATGGATGAGTCTTTCGATTCATTTATACCAATGGGAACCAAAGAAGCAAAAAGCTCCAAAAGTCAAGAAATCGAGACAATTTTCAAAGTCTTCAGCCTTGGTGTAGCTACTAATCGTGACTCATACGTATATTCTTTTAACATCGATGAACTCAAAAAGCGTGTAAAAGTTTTTACTGACATTTACAATACTGCAGTAGACACGCTAAAGCGTGTAGGTGGCAAGTCAGAAGACCTTATTAATGTTAATGACCATCGAATTAAATGGACAAGACAAACTAAGGCTTCGCTAGATAATTTGAAGTATCACGACTATAACCAAAGTTTGTGTCGCACTTCTCTTTATCGTCCTTTTACAAAGAAACACCTATACTATGACAGTTTCTGGAATGAAGAACAGTATAAAACTCGTTTGTTTTTTCCTACACAAAAAAGTGAAATTGATAATCGTGTGATTTGTGTGCCAGCACTTGGTTCAAAACAAATATCATTTTTGGCAACAAATAATATTCCCGACCTGAATTTCTTTGCTGGTTCAACGCCAGTTCAATGTTTCCCATTCTACTTATACTACATAGACGGAACCCATAGGCAAGAGAACATCACTGATTGGGCACTTGCCCGATACAGAAAACAATACAACGATAATAGTATTTCAAAGTGGGATATATTCTACTATGTCTATGCGATCCTGCATCACCCTCAGTACCGCGAGAAATATGCGGCTAACTTGAAACGCGAGCTGCCGCGTATACCTTTTGCCCCTGATTTCTGGAAATTTGCCAAAGCCGGGAAGCAGCTAGCAGAGCTTCACGTAAACTATGAAAACCAGGACGAGTACCCCTTGACATGGTTGGAAAACAAGGATGCCAAGGTTAATTATCGTGTTGAGAGAATGACCCTATCCAAAGACAAAACGCAGATCGTTTACAACGATTTTCTCACTTTGGGTGGTATCCCGCTGGAGGTTTTTGAGTACCGCTTGGGCAACCGCTCCGCCCTCGATTGGGTTATTGACCAATATCAGATAAGCACCGATAAAAGAAGTGGCATAGTTAATGACCCGAACAGGCTGGATGACCCGCAATACATAATACGCCTCATTTGTAAAGTAATTACTGTAAGCTTAGAGACAGTGAAGATAGTAAAATCATTGCCCGAACTTCAGTAACATACACCGTTGTGAAGCCGCATTTCTCTGGCTGCACATTTCGTCAGAAAGTGCAACTTGTAGATTATGCTGCTGAAATGACGTTGGCGTAACTACTTCCCATTGCGAATGGCCTGGATGATACCGTCGAGACTTTGAAGGAATCGAGAACGATCTCGTTTCTCGAAGGGAGCTGGGCCACCAGTCATTATCCCGATATCACGCAGGTGAGACATTAGATCCCGGGTCGCGAGGGCATCGCCGATGGAATCATCAGTTAAAACGCGACCATTTGGCCCCAATACTCGGGCGCCCTTTTTCAGGCACCGCGAAGCGAGCGGGATATCCCCAGAGATCACAATATCATTCTTTGTGATATACTCGACAATCCAGTCATCCGCCGCATCGAACTGGTCGCTCACAACAACCAGTTTGAGCCAGTCCTCGCTAGGTATATGCATCTGCGAGTTGGCCACTAACGTAACTCTTAACCCGTAGCGCTTGGCTACACGGTAGACTTCCTGCTTCACCTGGCAGCTATCAGCATCGACTAATATCTCAGACAATAATGTACCTTTCTTTATTGGAAAACAAGACCCGCATACATAACCGGCAATCCAATATCCGAGTTGAGCCCTTGCCAAGTATATCAGTCTTGCCCTTGCTCAGTTCCATATAGGCATCTCACAACCAGTTTCGGAAGCACAGCCATGCTACACGGAAATCGACTTTAAATTATTATCTCTTTAACTCGACCAACTTGACCGCTTTCCAAGCGGACTTTGATGCCATGGGGGTGAGTAGGAGATTTCGTCAGAATATCTTTGACTATCCCTTCGGTTAGTTTTCTGGATCGCTGGTCTTTCTTCAATATTATTGAGACCTGCAAACCTGGTTTGATATTGACACGACCTGTACCATTCATACTGCTGATTTCATCTTTTCTATCATCATATTCTCGTATCATATGGGTATTAAGCCCGGGGGGAAATGGAGTATTGCGCACTATCCCAACGACCCGTGACCCTGCCCCCAATGATTGTACCACCTTTTAGATTAGAGTTGCAGGCGTAGCAGTGACGCGCTCCTCTTTTTGGTCTTCAGTCTAACATTGCAACTGGATCGATTTCTGGGGATCAGGTCAGTCCTGTCCCCTTCAATGAGAAATGCTTCGGCTTCAAGCCGCCCCTTTCTTGTGGCAAGATTCTTGTACCATTTGATAGGCTTTAGCATAATGGTTCTGTCATCGGGCATGAGTAACACAGTATCTTCACCCTCCATATACAGCAGTGTTGCTGTTAGTCATTGAAATGCTCTTTAATAATATGGCGATTATATACTTGGCACGGACTAGATGGCGGTTTAATAACCGAGATAATCCATATCTATTCAGGGATACGCTTCTAAAGCTTATTCAGTCTGAGAACCTTTCTTACCACCAGCTAATAAATGGTTAAGGGTTGTTTATCAAGAATACTTCGGAATTAACTTCCTGCCTTTTAGTTACTGCACGAATGTAGAATTTGTCCCTCTTGTCTTTTGGCACTTTGTAAATGGTTTCGGTGGTTAATTCGTATTCAGCTATATAGCACCTCCTCTTATTCTCTTGTGTAATCGGCATGGCTGGACTTAGAAGTTTTAGCATCTCATCTTCCATATACAACTGTAAGTCAGTTATATTAACGGGTGGGCTTTTTACCTCCAATGTTAACGCTACTTCTACGATTAGTACAGATTGGTTATCTCTTATCACCGAATTACCCCAAGAACACTTATCAATATCAATACTTATTTCTGGTTCATTACTAATAATAACATCTCTTTTATCGTAGGACTTTGGCTGTATTCCATCCCCCAAAGACTGAGAACCTTTCTTATGCTCCTTTGGGGAGGAACCTTTTTGCCATTTTATGAATTGAGTGCATTGTCGTGGTAATTGCATATAAAATAGGGGTAATGGTTGGCTTGAAAGTGGTGGTAGAGTTGCAAAATCCTCTGCCTGCATAATGCATTCTGGGATTTTTTCATGTCTTGGCTCTGTATCCCCCAAAGAGTTAATGCGAGTCAATAGAGGCTGTCCAGTTTCACGTTGATTGTCCTCTACTTCCTCTAATTCACGAGTCTTAATATTTCGCACACCAATAAAACCACATTTGTCACAAGTAACCCAATCTAGTGCCTTAGTTAGTGATAGCGATTGCTCAGCGTTATCTAGTTTAGATACTCTAAATGCATCAATAAAGTGTTTTTGAAATTCGTCTATGATTCTTTGGTTTCTTTCTTTACCAACTTTCACAGTTACCCAAGTTGCATCACTTATTACATAGACTTTTACATTATCATCGCTTGGTCTAACTTCTATAGAGATGTTAGACTTGTTAAGACCGCCTTTTATTAAATTAGGTGTATTTTTTCTGATGATTTTAGCCTTCATCGTTTCAAGTATATTAAAACACTTATTAAATACATCGGTAATATCTCCACTGACAACAAAGGTAACATCTATCGCGGTTGCACTTCTCCCTGATTTGTAATATTTTCTATCAAAGGTAAAGGGGGCTATCAACATCAATATCGGAAATACGCCAAAAAGCAGATAGAAAGCTATCCATTCTAAATTGAATTTGGCGATAATTATACCCGAAAGCACGAAATATGTTACCCATAACCCAAATGCAAGAAGTAAAAGGAATGTTACCGTTCCTGTAATACTAAGCCAAAGTGGAGGCCGATTACTCGTTTCTTGCCTCTCAATTTGCAATATGTTGCTTGTTGTTGCTAGTGGACGCTCAACAACTGAATTAGTTTGGTCTGTTACTTGCTGCCTTCCCTTCCAAGCCATATAAGCAGTCCACACAATAATGCCTATGCCTATTACAAGTAATAAAGGCCCTAACCAATCGGGGGTTATGATGTTCATAACATCCAACCCCCGCTCAATAATGACCACACCAATACCACATAAATACCCTTTATGTTTATAGAACATGCCCCTATTCTACCACTACATCTATCATTTTCCCACACTGAATCAAGTATATAATTGTGCTTCATTTATGGTGACGTTATCTGTATAATTATTTAGGTTGTAGAAATGCTGAGTATTTCAGACATATCAAAGTCTTACGGGGATCAGCCTCTATTCAGTGCTGTTACCTTTAATATGGGGGCAAGGGACCGCATAGCTATCCTCGGGCCGAACGGCTCAGGGAAGACGACGCTGTTTAATATCATCGCCGGTAATACGCCTCCCGATTCCGGCAGTGTAAATATACAGAGGGAAACTACAATTGGCTATCTGGAACAGGAAATTAGTCCCTCTTCTGAGCGGCAATTGCTTGATGATGTCGCTAACGCCTCAACCAGGATAAGCAAGCTGGCGCATAAGATACAGGTTCTCCAAGAAGAATTGGCAGGGGGGGCGGATGGGGAAAGTTCAAAGAAACTCCTGCATGAGTTGGGTGAACTTCAGCATAGCTTCGAGTTTGCCGGTGGCTACAGCGCCGAACATGAGGCCAAGGTTGTCCTTTCCGGGTTAGGATTTGCGGAGTCTGACTTCTGCCGTCCTCTAACTGACTTCAGCGGTGGGTGGCTGATGCGGGCTGCACTGGCCAAACTTCTTCTCCTTTCCCCTGATGTACTCCTGCTTGATGAGCCGACAAATCATCTCGATCTGGAGTCCTGTATTTGGTTTGAGCGTTACCTGGGAAGCTATCGCGGGGCGGTTCTGGTCGTTTCGCATGACCGGGCATTCTTGAATCGAGTGGTAAGCAAAGTGCTTGCCATCGAGCAAGGTAAGTGCATCTTTCATCGTGGCAATTACGATAGTTTCGTTATAACCAGAAAGAAAGAAATTGAGGTTACGGAAGCTACGGCCAAAAGACAGAATCTCAAGATAAAGAAGGAGATGCGCTTCATCGAACGATTCCGCGCTAAGAATACCAAGGCAGCTCAGGTTCAGAGCCGAATGAAACAGCTGGCAAAGATGGAAAGGGTGGTAATCCCCAGAGCGACCAGGAAAATGCAATTCTCCTTCCCAGAACCGGTACGGAGTGGAGAGAAGGTTATCACCCTCAATCATATCCTCAAGTCTTACGATGCAAATGTCGTTTACCGCGACCTTAATCTGGTCCTTAATCGTGGAGATAGGGTAGCTCTGGTTGGCCCCAATGGTGCCGGTAAAACGACCCTGCTCAAGATCCTGGCCGGAGTGCTTCCTTTCGATAAGGGCGAGCGTAAATTAGGACATAATGTCATCACTGCCTATTATGCCCAGTACCAGCTTGAGCTTCTCGATCCAACAAATAATATACTTAC
>Ga0307379_10000625_pt1 | contig 58603 bp, 50 predicted proteins | sample UN2MG_FD_202237 | JGI IMG/M metagenome (GOLD analysis project Ga0307379, IMG submission 202237) | Soil microbial communities from Risofladan, Vaasa, Finland - UN-2 | ecosystem: Environmental > Terrestrial > Soil > Coastal area > Acid sulfate soil | place: Finland: Risofladan, Vaasa | collected... | reverse complement strand
CCTGATACAGATTCTGATCTGGACTGTCATCTTCGGCCCTTTCAAAACGCCTCTGGATTTCGGTGCCAACCATATAATCTGGGGACGCCCGGAAATAGTAAACCTGCTGTTTTCCTCACGCCACGGCTTGTTCAGTTGGCATCCGCTAACCTACCTGGCGGTGATAGGTATCGTTATCTGGCTCTGGAAAAAGACCGGACCTGCCTTGGGCGCGCTCTTAGCCTTCCTGGCGATGCTCTACCTAAACTCGATCACTGGAGACTGGTGGGCCGGCGACTCATTCGGGATGCGGAGATTTGTCAGCATGGCGCCTGTTTTTGCCGTGGGAATTGCAGCATTGGCGGGCAGAATTTCGGTGAAATGGCGCAGATTCGGCGCCTCTGCCGCCTGGATTTGCGTGCTGCTACTCGTGTTGTTGAACATGACAATGGCCGTTCGGTTCTTCGAGATGGAATTACAGCACGATGAGGCGGTGGGATATGGTTCCATCATCGGTGGGGGCGCCGGGAAAATTGTTGATCAAACGATCTGGCCGTTTGCTTTTCCAGGCAACGTAATTCAATCCCTGCAGACAGACTATGCGCCATTCAAGGATGCTGACTGGATCGCCTCGACGCAGCTCGATTCTCTGCAGAACAGCCTCAACGGGGAGATTCACTCAGGACGTCCTTCATTCAGGAACGGTTTCAGCAGCGTGGGCAAGGATAGAGAGGGAGTTTACAGGATTCTCCACGCGGTTTCGGGCAATATCTATTTCAGCGTGTTTACCGAGCTGCCAAGGAGCAGGCTGATACTGGAAGCCCGAACAAGAAGGCTGAATCTGAAGGCCGATGAAATTCCAGTGGTGGAAGTAATATTAAACGGGGTGAGCCTCAGATCGCTGTTGGGTACAACCGGAATAAGGCTTGCCCGCAGCGAAACTCTGGTCCCCATCCCGGCTTGGCGCTTCGGCATTAACAAGCTGGAACTCAGGTTATGGGTAGGGCAGGCAAAGAAAAGCAGCGCCTATAGATCCCGAAATTTCAAGATCGATAGAGAAGAATCACTCAGGCTCAATGAAGGCGATTACGAACTCAAGGTATATCGCTTGAGATTCGAAGATTTTGTCAAGAAATCGCAGGTTCGATAGCCGTTGATGTCTCTACTTGAAGTGAAAAAAAGAGGGGACGCAGCTGTCTGCACACTGCAAGGCAGCGGAAGCGCAAGTCTGTTATCCGTAAATGCCTTAAGAGAGCTACATCAAGTAATCGACGGCGTTTTGGCAGATTCGGGAACCAGCGCAGTGATCATCACGGGCGGCAACAACAATTTCTTTTCCGCAGGCGCCGATTTGCGCGAACTATCCTTGCTGGAAGACGAAACTTCACTCATGTTTTCTCGACTCGGGCAGAGTCTCTTCGAGAAGATGGAGCAACTGTCGAAACCAATCATAGCCGCCGTTGACGGCTTCTGCATGGGCGGGGGTCTTGACCTGCTCCTCGCCTGCGACCTGCGCTTCGCAACGCCTGGATCGACCTTCGCACACCCCGGCTCGCGTTTCGGCATAATCACCGGCTTCGGAGGGACGGTGAGACTGCCTGCTGAGATAGGCTATGCCAGGGCATGTGATATTTTTATCTCAGCGCGAGTCCTGGAAGCGCAAGAGGCGCTTGAGATCGGATTGATCAACGGCATAATAGGTAGAGAGCTTTTATTGGACCACTGCCTTGAAATTGCAAAGAGATTGAATACTTTAGATAGAGGTGTATTTCGGTTATTCAAACAAGGAGTAGTTCGCGGATTGTTTTGAAATTATTGAATTATTTATCATCCATGAGGGCAGTCTTGTCACGTCCAATGGGGTATGGTTTAATCCAAACGGCTTACAAAACAAGGTAGAGGAGGAAGGCATGCGCGTTGGCATCATCGGTTATGGTGCTCACATACCGCGCCGAAGGATCAAGGTTGAGGAAATCGCCAAGGTATGGGGAGCGGACGCGCCGAGCTATAAAAAAGGCTTGGAACTAAAGCAGAAATCTGTCCCGGCATTGGACGAGGACACGATTACTCTGGCGGTTGAGGCGGCGCGGAATGCATTGAAGCGATCCGGAGGCATCGACACGAGGGACATCGGGGCGGTTTACGTCGGCAGCGAATCTCATCCGTATGCCGTGAAACCCAGCGGTGTTTCTGTCGCGGAGGCTCTCGGAGCGACTCCGGACTGTCACTGCGCCGATTTCGAGTTCGCTTGCAAGGCCGGGACGGAGGGTATGTTCGTCGCCTACGGTCTTGTGAAGGCCGGACTGATAAAGTACGGCCTGGGCATAGGCGCCGACACTTCTCAGGGTGCACCCGGAGATGCGCTCGAGTACTCGGCTGCCGCCGGAGCCGCTGCGTTCATCATGGGTGCAGACGAGGATAAATTAATCGCCACTATCGATGAGACATTTTCCTGGATGACCGACACTCCGGACTTCTGGCGCCGCGAGCACAAGTTCTACCCGGAGCACGGTGGCCGCTTCACGGGAGAACCCGCTTATTTCCGAACGACGAAGGGTGCCGTGAACGGCATTCTCGAAAAATCGGGGATGAAACCCGAGGATTTCAAGTTCGCGGTCTTCCACCAGCCAAACGGCAAATTCCCCAAGCGCGTGGGTAAGATGCTCGGTTTCACACCCGAGCAAATCGAAGTCGGCCGCGTGGTACCTCTACTCGGAAACACTTACTCCGCCGCCTCGCCCATCGGCCTCACAGCGATTCTAGACGTCGCCGAGCCGGGAGACAGGATCCTGATGTGCTCCTACGGCTCGGGAGCCGGCAGCGACGCCTTCATCTACACGGTCACCGAGAGGATAAACGAGGTGCGCAACCTGGCGCCGACGACGCGCTGGCTGCTCGACGAGAATGTGATGTACCTCGAATACGGCGAGTATGCCAAGTACCGCCGCAAGATCCGCATGCGCGGCGAGTAGGAGGGACAAATCCGATGAGAGACGTAGCAGTGATCGGCGTCGGGATGCAGAAGTGGGGGGAGCTGTGGACGAAGTCGCTTCGCGACATCTTCGTCGAGTCGGCACTTCTCGCCATCGACGATGCCGGGATTGACCATATAGACAGCATGTACGTCGGCAGCATGAGCTCTGGCCTCTTCTCGGGTCAGGAACATATTGGTTCCGTTCTGACCGATTACCTCGGACAGAAACACATACCGGGGACACGCGTCGAATCAGCCTGTGCCTCGGGAGGGTTGGCCTTCCGTTTGGCCTGGATGGAGGTGGCCAGCGGAGTCAGCGATATCGCTCTGGCCGGCGGGGTCGAGAAGATGACCGACATCAGCGGTTCCGACGCGACTTACGCGCTGGCTACGGCCGCCGACATGGACTGGGAGGGCATCCACGGTGCCACTTTCCCAGGCCTTTACGCGCTGATGGCGGTCGCTCACATGAACCGCTACAAAACCACGCGCGAGCAGTTGGCTATGGTGGCGGTGAAGAACCACAAGCACGGCGCACACAATCCCCGCGCCCAATTTCCTTTCCCGGTTACCGTGGAGCAGGTGATAAATTCAGTCAAAGTTGCCGACCCGCTCAACATACTCGATTGCTCGCCGATCACCGATGGCGCGGCGGCAGTGATTCTCGTTCCGGCTGACATGGTTTCCAATTTCAACAAACCCGGCGTGAAGGTAATCGGCAGCGGTCATGCCACCGATACAATCTCGCTCTGCCAGCGTGAGGATCTGACCGAACTCAAGGCCGTTGAGCTCGCCGCAAAGCGGGCGTATGAGATGGCTGGAAAGAAGCCCGAGGACATCGACTTCGCAGAGGTACACGACTGCTTCACCATTGCAGAGATAATCGTCAGCGAATCGTTGGGATTCTTCGAAGCGGGCGGAGGCGGTCCCGCCGTTGAAGCGGGGGAGACGGATCGTGAGGGCAAGATACCGATCAATTGCAGCGGCGGTCTCAAGTCAAAAGGCCATCCTGTGGGCGCAACCGGAATTGCTCAGATTGTCGAGCTGACTGAGCAGATGCGAGGCGATGCAGGCGGGAGGCAGGTCGATAATGCGCGCATCGGCCTCGCGCAGAACATGGGCGGTAGCGGTGGCAGCTCCGTCGTTCACATCCTGGAGGTGATGTAATGCCCCCGTCGAGAGCATGGAGGGATTACCCTCAGAGATACAGGCTTGAAGCAGCGCGCTGCAAACAGTGCGGCAAAGTGTTTTATCCGCCGCGACTTGTCTGTGACAAATGCGGAGCCAGGCAATTCGAAACGTTCCGGTTGAAAGATGAAGGAACGCTGGCGACATATACGATAATCCGCACGCCGTCTCAGGAATTCGCCGAGGAAGCCCCCTTCGCGCTGGGGATAGTTGAGATCGAAGACGGCGTCCGCCTGATGGCGCAGGTTGCGGATGTGGAGTTCGATGAACTTCGTGTGGGAATGCCGGTAAAGCTCGAGTTCCGCAGGCTTTTCAGCGAGGGCTCGGCGGGAGTAATCCACTACGGTCACAAAGCTGTTCCCATCAGACGTTAGTCGGCTCCGGTGTCCTTAATCTTGGGGGAGGAACCGGCTGCGGATTTGTAAAGCCGGAGGGGGGGACTGGAATGGATTTCGCTACATTGCGACTGGTAATCGAGGGGCCGGTGTGCCGGGTGATCCTCAACCGCCCGGAAATACGCAACGCCTTCAACGACGAGATGCTCGACGACCTGCACACCGCTTTCAAGGAAATCAAAAACAATGAGTCACTTCGGGCTGTAATCCTCACCGGGGAGGGCAGAGCTTTCTGCGCCGGAGCTGATCTGCATTGGATGAAAAGGGTGGTCGATTATGACCTCGAGGAGAACTACCAGGATTCGCTCAAGCTCGCTGATTCCCTCGAGGAGATTTACAATTGCCCCAAGCCGGTGGTCGGGAGAATTAACGGGCCCGCCGTCGGAGGGGGGACAGGGCTCATCGCCGTCTGCGACATCGCCATCGCCTCCCAGGATTCCTGGTTCGCACTAAGCGAAACGAGGCTCGGTCTTGTCCCGGCGGTGATCTCACCCTTCCTTTTGAAGAGGATGGGCGAGAGAAACCTGCGTGAATTTTTCCTCACAGCCCAGCGGTTCTCCGCCGAGCACGCAGTCGAACTTGGACTTCTCAATGCGTCCGTGCCACCCGCGCGGCTTGATTCGGAGGTCGATTCCACCGTGCGTTCGATAATCGGCGGAGGACCATGCGCCCAGGCCAGGGTGAAAGAACTTATCCGCGACATCTCCGGTGGCGAGATGGCACTCCACAAGACGTACACCGCGAAGATGATTTCCGAGCTGCGGATGAGCGAGGAGGGGCAGGAGGGCATGAACGCATTCCTGGAGAAACGGATACCGGGATGGGTTAAGGACAAAGAGTGAGAGACTAATCAGATGTTCAAGCGAATTCTCGTGGCCAACCGCGGCGAAATCGCCTTTAGGATTATCCGAGCTTGCAGGGAACTCGGCATCGAGACCGTTGCTGCCTATTCTGAAGCCGATAGCGATTCTCCGCACCTTCGGGAAGCGGACACCAATGTTTGCATCGGCCCCTCGCGAAGTTCGGATAGTTACCTCAACATGGAGGCGATCATCCAGGCCGCCGAGCAGCACGACTGCTGCGCCATCCACCCCGGCTATGGCTTCCTCGCTGAAAATGCGTTGTTCGCAGAGCTCTGCGAGGGAGCCAAGATGACCTTCATCGGACCGACTCCGGCGGCTCTGCGGGCGATGGGCGACAAGGCGACTGCCCGAGAGACGATGCGTGCCAACGGGCTGCCGGTAATCCCCGGATCGCGCGGAACGATCAGGGAAAATGCCGAGGGCCTGAGGCTGGCCCGCAAGATCGGGTTCCCCGTGCTGCTCAAAGCCACCGCCGGCGGCGGCGGGCGCGGCATGCGCCGGGTGGACAAGGACACCGATTTCGTGAGCAAGTTCGATGAAGCGTCGATGGAGGCCGAGAAAGCTTTCGGCAATCCGGGGCTCTACATGGAGAAATACATCGTAGACGGACGCCACATCGAGTTTCAGGTCATGGCTGATGGCTATGGCAACGCGGTGCATCTGGGCGAGCGCGAGTGTTCTGCCCAGAGACGCCACCAGAAGCTGCTTGAGGAGTCGCCATCGCCGGTCATGGATGACAAGACACGGACGGAGCTGGGTGAGGGAATCCGGCAGGCAATGCGCAAGATCGGATACCGCAATGCAGGCACCGTCGAGTTCTTCCGCGACAGCAGCGGGCAGATTTTTTTCATGGAGATGAATGCAAGGTTGCAGGTAGAGCATCCCGTGACAGAGATGGTTGCCGGGAGAGACCTAGTCGTCGAGCAGATTAGAATCGCCGCCAACGAGCCGCTTTCTTTCAGCCAGCGTGAAATCGAGTTGTCTGGCCATGCCATCGAGTGCCGGATTAATGCCGAGGACCCCTACGACGATTTCAAGCCAAACTCAGGCGTGGTCGAGGAATTCCAGCCGCCGGAAAATGTCGACGGAGTCAAGGTCCGTGTCGACACCCATGTCAGCCCCGGTTACCGAATCCCCGTCTACTACGATTCGCTGATCGCCAAGCTGATTGTCTGGGGCCAGGATCGCGACGCGGCGCGCCAGGGAATGATAAGCGCCCTGGAGAATTTTAAGGTGGGCGGCGTCAAGACCACGATCCCGGTGCACCTGCAGATTCTGCGGGACAAGAACTTTGCAGCGGGTGATTACGATACGGGCTTCATCGAACGGCTTCTCGGTAAAGTCGAGTAGGGAAGGCCAATGGCAAAAGTAATTTTGCACCCGATAGGCAAGCCGGTCGAAGAGGTGATGGACCGGAAAACATACGCGGATAATCTCGAGCGCATGGAAGTGCTTCAGTCGACGTTGTTGCAACGCCGCAAGGAACTGCGCCTTGGTTGGGGAAAAAAGTACATCGACCGCGTTCACGCCAAGGGCAAGCTGACAACCTGGGAGCGAATCGAGCTGCTAAAAGACGAGGCAACAGAAGTCTTCCCGATCAATACCTTCGTCAACTACGGCCTTACATTCGGGGAACCGCCGCGAACGTCGCCCTCAGCCGGTGTGATCACCGCTTTTGTCAGAATCCACGGTATGTTGACGGTGGTCATTGCCAACGACAACACCGTAGCCTCGGGCTCGTGGTGGCCGTTGACTCCCGAAAAGATCGAGCGCGCGCAGGAAGTGGCCCTGCGGCTGAAGATTCCCGTGATCTACCTGGTAGATTGCTCGGGCCTGTTCCTGCCGGAACAATCAAAGACTTTTCCCGGCAAAACCGGCGCGGGTTACATCTTCAAGATGAACTCGCTGCTATCGGCTTCCGGTGTGCCGCAGATCGCAGGAGTCTTGGGCGATTGCATTGCAGGCGGCGGCTACATGCCGATCATTTCCGATAAACTGTTCATGACTGAGCAGGCTTACATGGTCATCGCCGGGGCAGCGCTGGTCAAGGGCGGCAAGTCGCAGAAGATAACATCACTCGACATCGGCGGACCGAACATCCATGTCCACCTCTCCAACTGCGCCGACGAGCGCGTGCCGGACGACCCGGCGATGATCAGCCGCATACGTCAGGAAGTGGAGAAGCTACCCGCCGGCGCAGCTGATTATTACCGCCACTGCTATGCTCCAGCTGATCCTCTCTTTTCGCCGAGGGAGATCAATGGCTTGGTCCCGGCCGACCATCGCGTTGTTTACGATGTCAGGCAGATCATCGCCCGCCTTGTCGACAGCTCTTTATTCTGGGAATTGATGCCGCACAGCGGCGAGGAGATGATCACCGGCGTCGCGCGCATTAACGGCCTCTACGTCGGGATCATCACCAACAACCAGCAGCTCACTCCCAATCCGGAACAGAAGGAGAGATCGCGCCCGGGAGGCATCCTCTACAGAGAGGGAATCGCCAAGATTTCCCAGTTTTCGCGCGCCTGCAATTCAGACGGCATACCAATCATCTGGCTGCAGGACATCTCCGGTTTCGACATCGGGCTTGAAGCGGAAAAGCACGGGTTGCTCGGCTACGGCTCTAATCTGCTTTACACGAACTCGACCAACACGGTGCCGATGATAACCGTGCTGCTGCGCAAGGCATCCGGTGCAGGGTATTACGCGATGACGGGAAGGCCCTACGAGCCGATCGTCCAGCTCTCAACGCCGATAACCAGGCTGGCAGTGATGGAGGGGCGCACACTGTCGATAGGCGCGTTCAGAACCAAACTCGACGACAATTTCCAGATAATAACCAAGGACAAGGAGGAGAGGGCGCAGATCGAGGCCGGAATGCAGGCCGTTGAGGACCGCATCGAGGCCGACATGGATCCATACAAGTCGGCGCGACAGATGGACACCGACGAGATTGTCGCATTACCTGAGCTGCGCGCTTATCTGATGACTCTCGTCGAGATGTGCTACCAGAGTTACGGCTACAGGCGGGTGAAGAACCCGAGAATCTGGTCGATGCACGACCTCCATGTACTGACCGATTTCACCGGAAAGTAATACGGGGAAGAGATGGCGGAGAAGACGCTGATAGCGAAGCTGTTGGAAGACTGCGAAAGGCCGGGTATGTTGATCATTTCCTCGCCGGTTGTGGGCTACGCCGATGGGGCGCCGAAGAGAGGTCTTTTCCTCAACCCCTTCGACCGGATCATCGAACTGAAAATCCTGAATCAGCGCTACGTCCTTCGCCTGCCAAGGGAAACGCATGGGAGAATCACTGAAGTCTTCATTCCCAACAGTTTCGCGCCTGTCGCATTCGGCACTCCAATCGCGCGCATCGATACCAGGGCCATGAGCGAAGTGGCGGAGAGCGGAGCAGGCGGTGACGCATCGGCGGGAGAGACAGCAGGGGAAGAGAGCGGATTGATCTCCGTCAAAGCTCCGTCTGAGGGCATTTTTTATAGCAAGCCGGCCCCCGACTCACCACCATTCGTCGTGGAGGGTTCGGAAATCTCCTCAGGAAGCGTGCTCGGCCTGGTGGAAGTGATGAAGTGCTTCAATCAGATCACCTACGGAGGTATCGGCCTGCCCGAGAGTGGATCGGTAGTAAAAATCTTAGTCGAAGACTCCTCAGAAGTGAGCTTCGGGCAGACGCTCTTCCTGATCAAGCCGATGTGACAGGCGGGAAAAATGAAATTCTGCTGAATCGTAACTTGATAGTGAATACAAGTGGGGATACACTGAAAAGGACTCTCAGATTACTTGAAATCGATGAATGAACTGAGAGGAGTGAGATGATTAAAGAACTTGATGACAGCATCTTCAGCGAAGAAGTACTAAAGTCCACCACACCCTATCTCGTGGATTTCTGGGCTCCCTGGTGCGCCCCCTGCACTATGATAGCCGCCACGGTTGAGGCGGTGGCGGAGAAGTACGGCGAGCGCCTGAAGGTCGGCAAGATAAACGTCGACGACAACCCCGAATCGGTCGAACGCTACGAGATCATGGGAGTGCCCACTTTGCTGCTGTTTGTCGGCGGCAAGGTCGCCGAGAAGTTCGTCGGTGTAGTTCCACGAGCAGAGATCGAGAGAACGATGGAGTTCCATTTCTAGACTTCACCATCGTCGGCATTTCCTCCAGAATTTATTCAACTTTATCAGATAACAACAACACGGCAATGGCGTGTTCTCAGGCCCTATAATGCATTAAAGTGAAAGCCTCATTTCGTTTTTTCGGTGAAAATCAGCCGCTCGTGCTTTATCATGTGCGAACACTATTCAGATTTTAAAGGCGAATGGAGCAGGTATTCCTATGGCTACTGAGAGTTTCGATCTTGTAGTGCTGGGAGCCGGGCCGGGTGGGTATGTGGCAGCCATCAGGGCCTCCCAGTTGGGTATGAAAACCGCGATAGTGGAAAAAGAAAACCTCGGGGGCGTTTGCCTCAACTGGGGCTGCATCCCGAGCAAGGCTCTCCTCCGAAACGCAGAGCTGCTTAACACGATCAATCACGAGGCCAGGAGCCTCGGTTTCAGCTTCGAGAAGTTCGAAGCCGACTACGCCGTCGCATTCAAACGCAGCCGTGTCGCTGCGCTGAAGAATTCCAAGGGCGTAGAGTTCCTGATGAAGAAGAATAATATCAAGGTCTTCATGGGAGAAGGGCGCTTCACGAAATCCGGCGAGCTCGCGGTTTTCGATGCCGACGGTAAAGAAACCGCGAAGCTGAAGGCGAAAAACACGATCATTGCCACCGGCGGCCGTGCGCGTCCGCTGCCCGGTGTTGAGTTCGACGGCGATAGGATCATGCAGTACCGCGACTCGATTATGCTCGAAGCTCTGCCCAAGAGCATCATCATCGTCGGCGCGGGAGCCATCGGCGTGGAATTCGGCTATGTGATGAACGCCTACGGAACTGAGGTCACGATCGTCGAAATGCTGCCGCGGGCCCTGCCCCTGGTGGACGCCGAACTCTCTGCCGTGCTGACCAAGTCCTTCAAGAAGCGCAAAATCGAGATACTGACCTCGACGGCGGTGAAGAAGGTTGCCAAATCCAAAAAGGGAGTCAAGGTGACCGTTGAAAAGGACGGCAAAGAATCAGTGTTGGAGGCGGAGAAAGCGCTGGTGAGCATCGGCTTCATGCCGAGCAGCGACAACATCGGTTTGGCGGAAATCGGCGTCGAGACGGAGAAGGGCTGGATCAAGGTCGACGAGAACTTCAAGACCTCGCGCGAGGGCGTCTACGCCATCGGCGATGTTATCGGTGAGCCGTTGCTGGCGCACGCCGCTTCGGCAGAAGCCCTCGAATGCGTCGAGCGGCTCGCCGGTGAGAAGACTTATGGTTACAACAAACTGAGAGTGCCCAATGCCATCTACTGCCAGCCGCAGATAGCCAGCGTCGGCCTGACCGAGGAGCAGGCGCAGGAAAGGGGCTACGACTTCAAGATCGGCAGGTTCCCGTTCAGCGCCAACGGCAAGGCGCGTGCCATGGGAGAGATCGAAGGCCTGGTGAAACTGATAGTGGACAAGAAATACGGCGAGATACTCGGCGCTCACATCGCCGGACATGATGCCACCGAGCAGATCATCGAGTTGACGCTGGCGATGAATCTCGAGGTCACGCCGCTCGAGTTGCATAAGACGATCCATCCGCACCCGACACTGTCCGAGGCGGTTGCCGAGGCGGCGGCCGATGCGCTCGGGCACGCAATTCACATCTGAGTTAATCGATCCTCATCTTAGACGGAGCAACAATGGCAAGAAAGAAAGTGGTGGGAAAGACAGTCAAAAGAGCCACTTCCACAGCTGGCAAGATACCGAAGCTCAAGTATCCCTTGAAGAAAAAGGACTTCGAGCAGCTCTACCGTTTCATGGTCACAACCAGGTTCTACGAGGACAAGCTGCCGATTCTCTATCGCCAGGGTAAGCTCTTCGGCGGGGTCTACCGCGGCACCGGCAATGAGGCCTTAGCAGTCGGAAGCGCTTATGCCCTCGAGCCGCAGGATATCATCGCCCCTCTTCATCGCGACGCAGGGGCTCACCTGGTCCGCGGTCAGACGCTCAAAAGGATGTACTGCAATTTCATGGGCCGCGCCTGCGGCCCAACCCGCGGCCGCGACGGCAACGTCCACCATGGTGACATGAGCATCAACATCATTGGCATGATCAGTCATCTCGGCACCAGCACGCCGCTCGCTGTGGGCGCGGCGCTCGGAATGCGTATGCAGGGCCATAATATCGTGACCATGACATATATCGGCGACGGCGGCTCCTCGATCGGAGACTTTCACGAAGGGCTCAACTTTGCTGCAGTGCGCAAGGCTCCGTTCGTGCTGATTATCGAGAACAATCAGTTTGCCTATTCGACTCCCAACCGCCTGCAATTCGCCTGTGAAAGCCTGGCCGACCGTGCCATCGGCTACGGCATGCGCGGCATGAAGATCTTCGGCAACGATGTGATCGAAGTCTACCAGGCGTGTAAGGAGGCAGTTGTGTGGGCCCGCGCAGGCAACGGCCCGGTGCTGATTGAGGCGGAAACGATGCGCATGCGCGGTCATTCCGAACACGACGCACACGAGTATGTACCGAAGGAGATGCTGGAGGAGTGGGCCAGGAAAGACCCGATCGCAATTAACCGCAATTACCTGACGAAGCACAAGATATTCATCGTGAAGCAGCTCGACAAAATCGACGAGGAGATCCGCAGGGAAGTGGATGAAGCGGCCGAATGGGCCGAAAGCCAGCCCTTCCCCGAGCCGGAGAGCGTCGAGGAGGGCGTTTACTACGAGGGCGAGATTCCCGGCGACCGGAGGTTATCATGGCTGAGCAGGTGACATACATCGAGGCGATCAGCCAGGCACTCCGGGAGGAGATGAAGCGCGACGAGCACGTATTCATACTCGGGGAGGACGTCGGCATCTACGGCGGGGCCTTCAAGGTAACCAAAGGCTTCCTTGATGAATTCGGCGACGAGCGCATCATGGACACGCCGTTGGCCGAAAGCGCGATTATCGGCGTGGGTATCGGAGCTGCGCTGGTCGGTATGAGGCCCATCGTCGAGATGCAGTTCATCGACTTCATCTCCAGCGGTTTCAACCAGGTAGTCAATGTCGCCGCCAAATATCACTACCGCACGGGCACGCCCTTGCCGATGGTCATTCGCGGTCCCAGCGGTGCGGGTGTCAGCGGCGGACCCTACCACAGCCAGAGCCCCGAGGCGTGGTTCTGTCATACTCCCGGACTCAAGGTGGTTGTTCCCGCGACCGCGCACGACGCCAAAGGCTTGCTGAAAGCGGCGATCCGCGATCCCAACCCTGTGCTCTATTTCGAGCACAAATATCTTTATCGGCGAATCAAAGAAGTGCTGCCGGACGAGGATTTTGTCACGCCGATCGGCGAGGCCGCGATTCGCCGTGAAGGGGCCGATGTCTCGATCATCACTTACGGAGCGATGGTTTGGGAATCGCTCGCCGCGGCCGACAGCCTTGCGGGAGAGGGAATCGACGCGGAGGTCCTGGATTTGAGGTCGCTGCTTCCCTATGACAAGGAGGCGATACTGGGCAGTGCCAGGAAGTCCGGCAAGGTGCTCGTGGTTACCGAACCAAGCCTCAGCTACGGCCCGGGCGCGGAGTTTGCCGCCTTCATCGGCGAAGAGGCGTTTGAGTATCTCGACGCGCCGGTCAGGCGGATAGGAGCGCTCGATACGCCGGTACCCTACAGCACTTCGCTGGAGAAAGAGTACCTGCCGGGAAGGGAAAAGATCGCCGCCGCGGTCAAAGAACTGGCTGGCTACTAATTGTTTATCGGCGGTGTTTGGGTGATACATTAGACGGTGTTGCAGAATCCCTGTAATAGCAGAAGGGTTGGAATAATGGCTCAGACAAAGGTCATCATGCCCCAGATGGGCGAGAGCGTTGCTGAGGGAACCGTCGCTAAGTGGCTGAAACAGCCGGGCGACAAAATCGAGAAGGACGAGAACATTCTCGAGATCAGTACCGACAAGATCGATGTGGAGGTTCCATCCCCGGCGGCAGGTTATCTGATCGACATTCTAATCGAGGAGGGACAGACCGTAGAGGTCGGGACTCCTTTGGCAGTCATTGCCGATAGCGTTGACGAGTCTGCTGCAGCAAAGCAAGCCGCACCGCCGAAGAAGGAAAAGAAGGCGGAGAAGGCCCCCGAGCCGGAAGCGGCGCCCAAACCTGTCGAGGAAAAGCCCAAGGCTGAGAAACCCGCCAAGGCGGACGAACCGGTCGACAAGCGCAAGTTCTACACGCCCGTTGTGCTGCGGATGGCTACAAAACACGACATCGATCTCGATTCGGTCGATGGTTCCGGCATGGGCGGCCGCGTGACCAAGAAGGACGTCCTGCGGTTTCTCGAGGAGCGCAAGGGGCGAGCGGAAGCCGCCGCGCCTGCAGGTGAAAGGGCTGAGATGCCGGCAATGGTACTCGACGGCAGCGAAGAAATCATCACGATGAGCAATGTTCGCAAGCGCACAGCCGAGCATATGATCCGCTCCAAACAGACCTCAGCCCACGTCACCTCGATGCAGGAAGTCGACATGACGCCGATCGCGCGCTACCGCGAGGCGGTCAAGGACGAGTTCCGCAAGCAGAACGGCTTCCCGCTGACCTACATGGCAATCATCACCAAGGAGGTAGTTGAGACGATAAAGGAATTCCCGAATATCAACGCCTCGGTCGATGGCGACAAAATCATCGTCAAACACTACATCAACATCGGCATGGCTGTCGCGCTTGCCGACGACACGCTGATCGTTCCCGTAATCAAAAACGCCGACGACCTCAGCATCCGCGGTCTCGCGCGAGCGATTTACGACCTCGCGCACCGGGCGCGCAACCGCAAGCTGACGATGGACGATATCGAGGGCGCGACCTTCACGATCACCAACCACGGCCTTTTCGGCAGTGTCTTCGGCACGCCGATCATCAGCCAGCCTCAGGTGGCCATCCTGGGCACCGGCGCCATCCGCAAGCGGCCTTGGGTTGTAGGGGGCGACTCGATCGCCATACGCGATATCATGTTCCTCAGTCTGACGTACGATCATCGCATCGTCGACGGCTCTTACGGCGGCCGCTTCAGTCAGCGCTTGACGGAGCGGCTGGAAAGCTGGGATCCTTCCAGAATGTAGAGATTTCCAACCGAATTCATAATGGAGAAGACAGATGACAAAAAACAGAGCGGATTTTCCCACGCTTGTCGAACGTTTTCTTACTTACGCGAAAATCGACACCCAGTCGGATGAGCACTCGGAGACGCGCCCCTCCACCGCCAAGCAGCACGAAATGCTCGACCTGCTGGTAAAGGAGTTGCAAGATCTCGGCCTGGAGGAAGTCGAGAAAACCGACTACGCAGCCGTGATGGCTACGCTGCCGGCCAACATGCCGCAGGATTTCCCTGCGTCAGAGAAGATCCCGACTATCGGCTTCATCTCCCACGTCGATACCTATCACGGTACTTCCGGAGCCAACGTCAAGCCGACCATCGTTGAAAATTACGGCGGGGAGAAGATCATCCTCAACGAGGAGAAGGGGATGGTGCTCGATCCGGCAGTGGACGAGGGCCTGAAAAAGCTGATAGGCAACGACATCATCCACACCGACGGCACAACCCTCCTCGGTGCCGATGACAAGGCCGGCGTGGCGGAAATCATGGATGCCGTCACGGAACTTGCCTGCAATCCGGATATTCCTCACGGCGAGATCAGGATTGCATTCACAGTCGACGAAGAGATCGGACGTGGCGCTGATGATTTCGACCTCGAACACTTCCGCGCCAAGTATTCATACACTATGGATGGAAGTGTGCTGGGCGAGGTCGAGGACGAGACGTTCTGCGCCGACAGCGCAAGAGTCAAGATCACCGGCTACGACGTCCACCCCGGCTATGCCAAGGACAAGCTGATCAATGCGATTCGCATGGCATCCGAAATCGTCGGTAACATGCAAAAGGACAAGCTGCCTGAGACGACCGAGAAGAAGCAGGGCTACCTGCACGCTATCGAGATCAAGGGCAATGTCAGCGAGGTGGAGATTACCTTCCTCGTGCGCGACTTCGAGGAATCCGGCCTCAGGACGCTTGAGGGTATCCTTGAGGGAATCTGCAAGGACGCCGAGAAGAAATTCCCCGGCTCAAAGGTGGAAATGTCGATCAAGGAATTTTACCGCAACATGAAGTACGAGCTCGACAAACACCCGATGGTGATGGAGATCGCTCGCCGGGCGATGCGCGACCTCGGCATCGAGCCGATCACAAAGCCGATTCGAGGCGGCACCGACGGCAGCCGCTTGACACTGATGGGTATGCCCACGCCGAACATCTTCGCTGGCGGCGAGAACTTCCATTCCGTCAAGGAATACCTCTCGATCCAGACGATGGAAAAGGCCAGGGATGTGATTCTGGAGATCTCGAAACTCTGGGCAAAAGCAGCCGCAGATGGAGAAATCTAAAGTAAAACATGAGCTGCCCGGTGGTGCGACAATTGCCGCCGGGTTGTTTTATGTCGGCCATAGCAGGAGAAGTATTTGACCGTTCGGAGACAGGGCTGGCGGCTCGATCTCGGCCTTGTCGATTATGACGAGGCCCTGGAGTTGCAAACCCGCTGCGAGGCGGCGCGCAAGGCCTGTTTAATCCCGGACTTGTTGATATTGCTGGAACATCCGCCGGTCTATACCTACGGGCGCGGAGCCGATTTGAAGCATCTTCTTCTGGATCAAGAGGACCTCGAGAAGCAAGGCATCAAGCTGCGCGAAATACGCCGTGGCGGCGACATCACCTTTCATGGCCCGGGCCAGATCGTCGGCTATCCGATTATCGATTTGCAAAATCACGGCAAGGACGCTCACCTGTATCTCCGCAAGCTCGAGGATGTACTTAAAGCGACACTTGAGGAGTTCGAGCTGCAGCCCTATACAGTGGAAGGCAAAACCGGTGTGTGGTGCGACGACGGAAAGATAGCGGCGATCGGCGTGGGAATCTCGCGTTGGATTACCACCCACGGTTTCGCTCTCAACGTAAACACCGATCTCAACTATTTCGGAGGCATCGTACCCTGCGGTCTCCACGGCATGCAGGCGACGTCAATGAAAGCGCAGTCGCGGCATACCATCGATATGGAAGCTGTCAAGAACAGACTGGTCGGAAACTTCGGGAGTCAGTTCGAGTTGGAAATGTCCGGAACAGAGCTGGCAAAATTGACCGAACTCCTGAATGCAGTTTAGCTCCGGCGGTCTCCCCTTGGATTATCCGCGAGCCTTGGTTGCGATTAAGTAACGCGACTCAACATCTGACCAGTTGATCACATTGAAGAACGCGGCCACGTAGTCCCCGCGCCTGTTCTGATAGTGCAGGTAATAGGCGTGCTCCCAGACGTCGAGCACCAGCAACGGGATGATTCCCTGAGCTGTGAGATCCTGATGCTTCTCGGCCTGAAGTATCAGCAGGCGGTCCGCTGCGGGGTGATAGCCCAGGATACCCCAGCCACTGCCCTCGACAGAAGAGGACGCGCTGCTGAAATGTGTTTTGAAGGCATCGAAGCCGCCGAAATCCTTGTCGATCGCAGAGGCAAGCGCCCCCGCGGGATTTCCACCGCCGGTGGGCGACATGTTCTGCCAGAAGATAGCGTGCAGGAAATGGCCGGAACCGTGGAAAGCCAGCTCGCGCGACCAGTGTTTGATCAGAGAAGTATCGCCGGTGACGTGCGCTTCATCCAGCTTGGCGATCGCGCTGTTTAGGCCCTTGACGTAGCCAGCATGATGGATGTCGTGGTGCAGGTGCATCGTCTCCTTATCGATATGCGGCTCAAGCGCGTCGTATGGATAGGGGAGATCGGGCAGGACGAATTCTCCGTCACTACTCACCGGCATCTCGGCAGCCACGCTCCAGCCGCCCATTGCCGGGGCGGCGATAACTCCTGCTCCCAGGCTGCCCAGAAAGCCTCTTCTCGTTATCACTGTTCTCCTCCGATGTTCAAAAACAAAACCCGGCGCGTACCATTGGGCAACGCCGGGATTATCATTTCGAATTCCTGCAACAACACTCTTTACTTGGCGGCCTCTTCAAAACGGCGAGCGACATCGTTCCAGTTGATGACGTTGAAGAAAGCTTTGACGAAGTCGGCACGCTTGTTCTGGTATCGCAGGTAATAGGCATGCTCCCAAACATCGAGAACCAGCAACGGCATAATGCCCTGCACGGTGAGGTTCTGATGCTTCTCGGCCTGGACGATCAGCAGGTGACCGCCGTCGTCGTGCTTGTGGTAGCCGAGGATCGCCCAGCCGCTGCCCTCGACCGCAGTCGCTGCCGCCATGTACTGGTTCTTGAATGCCTCGTAGCTACCAAAATCCTTCTCGATGGCCTCGCGAAGCTTGCCGCCGGGCTCACCGCCGCCTTCGGGCGACATGTTTGTCCAGAACAGTGCGTGCAGGAAGTGACCCGATCCGTTGAATGCCGCCTCGCGCGACCAATGCTTGACCAGCGACATATCGCCGCTGCTACGCGCATCTTCAAGCTTCTTCAAAGCGTTGTTGAGACCTGCGACATAACCCGCGTGATGCTTGTCGTGGTGCAGTCTCATCGTGGCTTCGTCTATGTGGGGCTCGAGAGCGTCGTAGGCATAAGGCAGGGGTGGAAGTTCGAATTCCTTCATTTTCGGCATCCTCCGTTTAATTTCATTGGATTACCCGTTCATAGAATACTACCGGAAGGAGATGAGATTTATTCTCCCTCGTTTAAATCAGTTACACAAGCTGGGTTGAATGCCGGTAAATGACAGCTAATATCGCCAACTGCTCACATCCGCGCCCTCGGGAGCCGTCTCGAGCATGTGCTCGATCATCTTTGGCAGGAAACGCTGGATGACCGTGTAGAGACCGACGTTTAGATCGTGGTCCGGATCCCCAAACCAACAGTGCCCGTAGCGGTCACCGTATACTACCTCACCGCCGTAGTACGGATTCGCAGTCGATTCAAGAAAATCCTCGAGCAGGTAGACGGCGTTGTTCAGGTAGTAATCATCCATATCGCCGGTGAAGACATGCAACTTGCCGACGAGTTTCGGCCCGATCACAGACCAATCGCGTTCGAGGATGTAGCGCAGGTCGTAGTTCTCCTGCCAGTATTCAGCCACCTCATGGTCGATCTCGCCGGTGAGCTTGTTCCAGAGTGGTTTGGGATAGCCGTCCTCACCGACAGGGCTGAACAATGCCTGGTAGCAATCCAACTGATCGCCTGAGCGGCTCTTCGTTCCCAGCACGAGCTCGCAATGATTGCTCTCTTCCATGGTCGCCCGCAGGTGGCCTAAATTATCGCGTGCAAGCGGCTTGGGCGTCCTTTTCCAACGATAGTCGCGATAGTAGACGTTTTTGTCTTCGTAAATATTGCTACTGATAAATGCCCGGAAATCTACCGGGTCGGGCGCGAAGACCCAGGCGCCGTTGTAGTAATCGGGGTAGAAGATCTGCACGGCAAGCGCTGACCAGCCACCCGTCGATCCGCCGAACGCCGTCCTTGCCCACGGCTCGCCGATGCAGCGGAATTTTTCCTCGATGAACGGCAGGAGTTCGTTGTTGATCGCGTCGCCATACGGCCCCATATTGGCTGAATTGACGGCATAGGAATCATCGAAATAGGGCGTGGGATGCAAGATCCTTATGAGTACAGCGCGAGGGAAATCCTCGCTGCTCCAATCACGATAGAGCTTGTAGCAATAATCGTAATAGGTCTTCCATCTCCCCTCATATGCTGGATCCGGCGGCTCCTCGCGGAATCCCCAGAAGCTGCTTGGGAAATGTGTGTGGTGGATGATCAGAGGATATCTCGCCTCTGGATGCTCATCGAAACCTGCAGGCAGCAGAACGTGCGCTCCAATGCGCATCTCGCGGCCCCAGAAGTTCGAAAGCAGCTCGCTTTTGATTTCCACTCGCTTGAAATACTTTGTTTCCTTGAGCGGCTCGATCGGGTAAATCATTTTATCCAGGACAATTTCGATCGGCTCGCCGGATGCCGGATCGATGCTGATTTTCCGGGGCGTGCTGTAAAGATTACCAGGGGCTTGGTTCCAGAGTTGGCCTTCACCGCGATCCATCGGCAGTTTGATCGTGTGGCCGTCAGCTCTGTGGAAGGTCTCGTAGCGGTGCAGTAAGGCTTGAAAGTTGTACTCTCCGGCCGGAATTAACGAGATGCTTTTCAAGGGGTAACCCAACGCTTTCCCATCGATAACGGCCGCCTCGCCGGGAGCAAGGGCATCCACATCGGTTCCGAATACCAACTGCGAATCGCCATAGCCGTTGATCATGAAGAGAGGCTCGGCAGAGTCGTCATCGGAGATCAACAACAGCAGGCGGCCGTCGACAGCGTCAGGGCAGATATCTTTATCAAACCGAATGCGGAACTCGGGGCCGTTGCCGACGGTATCGGCAACCAGGGTGGTTGACAGTAATGCGATCTGTAACAACGCAATAAGAAGTGCAGGGTATGGTTTTCTTGTTTTCGGTGACATTTAATGGCTCCTTTATAACGAACAGACAAAATCCTCCCTCAGTTTTTGACTCTTAAAGCTCCTCTTCGGTTGTCGGCAATGCGTGCGAAAAATATCAGCAACTCAATAGCGCCAGCTTTTCGTGTCGGCACCCTGCGGCGCGGTCTTGAGCAGGTGTTTGACGATTATCGGAATGAAGCGCTCGTGGTACCCCTTGTCCTTCGGCTGACCGAACCTCTCGGGATAACCGCTCCAGCAGTGCTCGAAGCGATCACCGTAGACAACTTCGCCGTCGTAATAGGGATCCGTTGTCGATTCGAGGAACTCCTCGAGGAGATAGACGCCGTTGTTGAGATGAAAGGTGTCCATGTCGCCAACGAAGATGTGCAGCTTGCCCTTGAGCTTGGGGCCGAGGGTCTGCCAGTCGCGCTGGAGAATGTAACGAAGATCGTAGTGCTCACGCCAATACTCCGCGACCTGATGGTCGGTCTCGCCGGTTTGTTTATCCCAAATCGGTACGGGATAACCGTCGTTGCCGACGGGTGAGAAGACGGCCTGCCAGATATCCCACTGGCCGCCCGAGCGGCCGTTGGTTCCGAGGGCCAATTCGCGGTGATTTTGTTCCTCCATCGTCGAGAGGATCTCCCCGAGGTAGTTTCGCGCGCCGGGCCTGGGCGTGTGCTTCCATTCGCTGTCGTAGTAATACGCGTTTTTGTGGTTATAGATATTCACGATCTGATAGGCGCGGAAATCCACCGGGTCGGGACAGGAGCCCCAGGCGCCGTTGTATTCGTCGGGATAGAAGATCTGCGCAGCCAGCACAATCCAACCGCCTGTCGAGCCGCCGTACATCGCTCTCGCCCAGCCCTCGCCGATGCCGCGGAATCTCTTTTCGATTTCCGGGACAAGTTCGTAAGTAATAGCGTCGCCGTAGGGACCGCAATTAGCGGAGTTCACGCCGTAGGAGTCGTCGTAGAAAGGGCACGGGTGCTGGATTACGGCCAGCAGAACGCGAGGAAAATCCTTGCCCGTCCAGACTTTATAGAACCGGTGAGCCTGCTCCGCTTGCAGATGGCGCCTCCCACTCAATCTTTTTTCCGGCGGTGTTTCGTGGAAATCACTGATCGTAGGCTCGAAATGACCGTGCATTATCACCAGGGGATAGCGCGCGTTGGGGTGCTCCTCGAAACCGTCGGGCAGCAGCACAGCAGCGCCGATTTGCATCGGGCGGCCCCAGAATTCCGTGAGAAGCTTGCTTTGGATCTTTATATGCCTGATGTATTTCGTGTCCTCCGGCTCGGGGATCGGCTCGATTTTACTATCAAGATTTATTGAAATACTGCCGCCGGTGCTGAAATCAAGGTATATCCGCCTGGGAGAACTGATTAGATTTCCCGGAGCGCGATTCCACTGCAGACCCTCGCCGCGGTCCATCGGCAGCTTGACTGCAAAACCGTCAGAGCGCTGGAATGTTTCGTAACGGTGCAACAAAGCCTGGACGTAGTAATCTCCCGCAGGCAAATCGGCAAAACTCGCGACGGGGTAACCGAACGCCGTTTTGTCGATAACGGCTTCGTCACCCGGGTGCCATCCATCCACATCTATGCCGAAGACGAGTTGGGTATCCGGCCGGTCTCCGATCTGAAATCTCGGCTCCCGTGATCCGTCGGTCGAGAGCAATAACAGCAGTCTGCCGTCCAGCGATTCGGCTGAAACATTTTCGCTGAAAGAGATTTTGAAAATAAAGCTGGAGGCTTGCTCGGATTCGACCTCTGCGTCAGTAAAAACTGAACTCGTGGAGACAATTGCTATAAAGATTAAAAACACCCATGAACCGCGCGGCATCGTCCACTCCAAAATATATTTGTTTTTTCGATTCTTAACTTCACATCACGTAGCCGCTCGGCGGACTCGAAGTGCGGCTTTGCTCGACAGTTTTAATTATCCAGCGGGCGAGCGCTTCGGCTTGCTGGACGGTCATTAGCACGGCGCACTGGAGCTCGCGCACTATATCTCCGCCGATCTGTGAGTGGGTGAGCTGAGCGCCGAGTTTGCCTTCTTCCGAGAGCTCATGGGTGACATCGGTGGGGATATTCGGCGCCTCGATGTAGAAGTTGATCTGATACATTTGCGACGGAGTAATGCCTCCCAACGCCCCCTCGGCTGGCATGATCCTGAAACCGTCGGCTTTTTTCGTCGTAATGGTAATCTTGCGCTTGATTTCCTCAGCCATGTAAATCACCTCTTGGATATAGTAAATCACTTAAGTTGAACACGAGCGATGGGAGTGGTCAAGAACCAGCTGATTCGGAGAAGGCAGAGATTAGCTTTCTTTCGATTTTTCCTTCTTTCGCTTACGGGCCGGAGGCTTAGCCAGGACCATGCGGAAGAATACGTAGGCCCATTTGGCGACAGGGACAGCCTTGAAGATCTCGCGAATCATGTTGAGTTCGCCCTTTACTCCCTGCCAGAAGCCGACTTTTTTGTGCTTGGGCGATACGGTGACGTTGTCCCATTTGACCACTTCGAATTTGAGTTTGTTCTCGATTATGTGTTGGTTGAGGATCGACTCGAAGCCGAAACGCGAATCCTCGTAATCATCGAGATTTTCGAGGATCTCTTTTGGTATGGCTCTTTCACCGGAGACTAAATCGAGGCCGAAGAGGCGGTAGATAAACAGCGAGTTTTTCCTGAGGCTGAGTGTCATATCGGTATCGCCGTCCACCACAGGTCGCAGCAACTCGTTGATGTTATCAGGGGTCAGACCGCGGAGATCGGCGTCGAGCAGCAGAATGATGTTTCCCTCTGCCGCTGTGATACCTTGTTTGAGGGCATAAGCCTTGCCTCGGTTAGGCTGGAGGTCGATCAGCTTTACTCGTTTGTAGCGGTCGACAACCTCCACCGTGCGGTCCATACTGCCGTCATTGACGACGATGATTTCATTGATATCTCTCGACTTGACGACGACATCGAGAACCCTGCCGATGCGTTTCTCTTCGTTATAAGCGGGGATTATGCAGGTGACGAATGGTTTTTCGCCTTGTGGAACAGCGGGTTCCAATGGTCTCTCAGTGCTCATTTCGGTTGTATTTTATGCTGATTCATAACTGGACAAATATTAAACAAGTGCGCAGCCTAATCCAACCCCCCGACTTCCTGGTTACATTCTAACCTCGCTGAGGATTTTTTCCAAACGTCGATGAAAACTTCGTGAGACTCTGACATTGTGTTATGCTTTGCCGTCAGATTATTTTCGGGGGATGAAATCATGAACAGGAGAACTCTGGTATCAACTGTAGTTGTCTTAACAGTCATCACTTGCCTTTTTGCCATTCCGTCATTTGCCCAAGTCAGACCTGAGAAACAGTCCCTGGCCGATAAGGAGTTCACCATTATCAATGAAGTCTGGCGTACTCCCGCCAAGCCGCAGGGCAGGACAGGGACCTGCTGGTGCTTCAGCACAACGTCGTTCCTCGAATCCGAGGCATACCGCCTTGGCCGGGGGGAATACAACCTTTCCGAGATTCACACCGTTTATTACGCCTATCTTGAGAAGGCCGACCGCTTCATCCGCTTGCACGGCAACAATGCCGCGGGGGAGGGTGGATTGAGCCATGACGTGTTTTACATCGCTCGCAAGTTCGGCCTGGTGCGTAAATCGGACTACGACGGATTTCTGCCCGATGCGGATAAAAGGCATAATCACTCGGAGATGTACTCGGCTTTCAAGGGCCTCATCGACGGCATCGTCGACAACAACCGCAATAGGCCCTCTTACAACTGGCCGAATGCTTTGAAGGGAATTTTAAATGCCTACATCGGAGCGGTACCCGAGAAGATCAACTACAACGGCGCGGATATGACGCCGAAGCAGTTCGCTGACGGTGTCCTCAATCTGCCGTTGGATGATTACGTCGAGATCACCTCCTACTCTTACATGCCTTGCTGTAAGAAGGGCGAGCTGCTGATCCCCGACAACTGGATGCACTACGACGATTTCTACAACGTCCCGATCGATGCCTACATCAAAATCATTGATAATGCGCTCAGCAACGGCTATTCGGTTGTGTTCGATCTCGATGTGGGAGCGCCGACATTCAATTCCAGCGTCGGCCAGGCTTTCGTCGAGGAGGACAGCAACGGCGGTGTAGTCGACCAGAAGCAGCGCGACACGTTGTTCGACAGCTGGGGAACCCAGGACCACCACCTCGAACACGCTGTGGGCATCGCCAAGGACGAGAAGGGCGCCACCTGGTACCTGGTAAAGGACAGCGGCGGCAAGGAGAGAGGACCCTTCGAGGGGCACGAGTACTTCTCGGAGAACTTCGTCCGAGCAAAGGTGCTTTTCATTGTGCTTCACAAGGACGGCATCCCAGCTGACATCAAGGCCAAGCTCGGCATCGACTGAGAGTAATCGTCGTAAAGACCACACAGCCCTCCGGCCGCAAAGACGGGGGGCTGTTTATTCTTATGCATATTCTATAACTCTTGTTGCGTGAAAATCTCTCAAACGGTATAAAGTTCAAAGAGGAACGATTTTAATAGAAAAGGGGAAAGCTATGACCCGAAGACTTATCAATCCGGTCGGAGTGTCGATCCTGGCCTTTGCAATCATGCTGATTATTTCATTGCCGCTTTGCGCCCAGCAGCAGGATCAGGACCTTGAAAAAAAGGAAATCACCTTGGTAAAGGAGTATTGGCGCACGCTGGTGAAATCGCAGGATCGCACAAGCACCTGCTGGAGCTTCTCAACGATATCTTTCATCGAATCGGAGATCCATCGCCTCGGCAACGGCGACTTCGAGCTTTCCGAGATGTACGGCGTCAACCTGACCTACATCGAGAAAGCCCGTCGCTACATCCGCATGCACGGTAACAACACCTTTGGCGAAGGCGGCCTGGCCCACGACGTCATGTGGGTGTTCAGAAACTTCGGCGCAGTGAGGGACAGCGATTACACCGGCAGGTGGCCCAGCGAGGATAAATTCAATCACCGGGAGTTCACGAGGGCGCTCAAGGGCTACCTCGACGGTGTCATCAAGGGCGGTTCTCCCACAGGAAAATGGGAAAAGGGATTCAAGGGACTCCTCGACGCATACATGGGTGCGCCACCGGAAAAGATCGTCGTCGATGGCAATGAGATGACGCCAAAGGAGTTCGCCGACACAATTCTAAAGTTCCAACCCGACGACTACGTCGCTTTCACATCGTTCTCGTACATGCCTTTCTACTCGCGCTGCGAGCTGGAGGTCCCGGACAACTGGGCCCACTTCGACGGCTATCTCAACGTTCCCATCGACGACTTCATGGCGATCTTCGACAACGCCATTGAAAACGGTTTCACGGTGGCGATCGGCGGCGATATCAGCGAAAAGACTTACTCGCAGAAGAAGTGGGGATACGGCATTGTCGAGGCTGACAAGGAAGGCAAGACCGTAACTCAGGCCGAGCGCGACAAGATGTTCGACGATTGGTCGAGCACCGACGACCACGGCATGCACACGGTCGGCTACGGCACCGACGCGGACGGCACTCGTTATTACTACACAAAGAATTCCTGGGGGACCGAGGACCAGGGTCCGTACGAGGGCTACAGCTACTTCTCCGCCAACTTCATCCGCGCCAAGATGAACACCATCGTCGTTCATAAGGATGCAATTCCCGCTGCGATTCGCGCCAAGCTTGAACTCGATTGACAACGGGAAGCTGGTAATTCCGGCATTACGGAGTCCCCGGATTCCGTTAGCCACTGGCTTCCCTGACGATTTATAAACCAAGGGAACGTTTTCGTTCACCTGATTTCACAGGGGGTAGGCATGAAACGTTTTTCTCTGCTAGCCGCAGCACTTGTATTGCTGGGATTGCTGGCAACTTATGTCATCGCTCAGGAAGAGGAAGAGGCACCGGCGACTCCCGACAGGATGATGGCGGTTCTTAAGCATCTGGAATCGCAGCTGGAATACATGGGACACCAGATAGATGTTCTGGAGAAGAAGATCGACGACGTCTCCTGGTTTGTCCGGCTCGGCGGCGACATCGTCGTCGAGAAGGTTCGCCACACCGGCCCACCGCCGCGCAACGTACCCAACCCGACGGCTCAGGGTGCCGGCAATCCGATCAAGTTTTACTCCTACATCTTCTATCCAAGGAACATCGATCGTAACAAGAAATACCCGATGCTCGTCTTCCCGCATGGCGGCGTTCACGCAAACTTCGATACCTACTACGCCTACATCGTCACCGAGCTGGTGCAACAGGGCTACGTAATCATCGCTACCGATTACCGCGGCAGCACCGGCTACGGCCTGGGCTTCTATCGCCAGATCGACTATGGCGGACTCGAGGTTGAGGACGTTTATATCGGGCGCAATTACATGATCGAGAATTACAAGTTTGTCGACAAGGACAGAATCGGCATTCTAGGTTGGAGCCACGGCGGCCTGATAACTCTGCTCAACATCTTCGATCATCCGAAGGATTACCAATGCGCCTTCGCCGGGGTGCCGGTAAGCGATATCATTGCGCGCATGGGTTACAAGACCCAGGGCTACCGCGATCTCTACTCAGCCAAGTACCATATCGGAAAAACGGCCTATGCGGACGTCAACGAGTACCGCCGCCGCTCCCCGGCCTGGAACGCCCACAAGATGCAGGACACACCGTTGCTGATCCACACCAACACCAACGACGAGGATGTCAACGTGCTCGAGGTGGAGCACCTGATCAAAGCGTTGAAGGCCGAAGGCAAGAAGTTCGAGTACGAGATCTTCGAAGATTACCCGGGAGGGCATAGCTTCGATCGCCTTGATACAAAGATCGCCCGCGAGATCAGGCTGAAGATCTACAAATTCCTGGCTCGATATCTCAACCCGGAAAACCCGATCAACAGTCTCTCCGATTTCCCGGTCGGCGATTATTGATCTAAACAAAAATGGGCCGGTTTAACGCCGGTCCCTGAATTACTCACATTCGTTATCTCTTAATTATTTTATAGATATTTCCGTTCACAGTCCCCATGAAGTAGAGCTCACCGTCGGCGTCTTCGCCGAACGATGTGATGTAAGGGAAGGGGCCGCCGATCGTCTGAGTCCATTCGGTGAATTCCGTTACGTTGCCGTTGCGGTATTTGAACGACCAGATTCTGCCCGAGCAGTAGTCGGCGAAGAAATAGGCGCCTCGAAGCTCCTTGATTGCCGAACCGCGGTAAACGTAGCCGCCCGTCACGGAGCAGTTGCCGTTGGCATGAGTGTATTCGTGTATCGGATCGACAAGCCCCGCCTTGCTGCGCCCGTTGGGATTGTAATCCTGCGAGCCCTCCTTGATGTTCCATCCATAGTTCTCGCCGCCACGGCTTGCAGCCGCCTGGAAATTGATTTCTTCGATCGCGCTCTGCCCGACGTCGGCGATGTAGAGGTCGCCGGTGTTGCGGTCGAAGCTGAAGCGCCAGGGATTCCGCAGACCGTAAGCCCAGGTTTCAGGATGGGAGACGATCCCGGTCTCAACAGGATTAGCAAAAGGATTGGTAGATGGGATGGTGTAGGGCAGCTCCTTGACGTCGATGCGCAGCAGTTTGCCGAGACGGCTGGTGAGGTTCTGGCCGGAATTGAGTGGATCGCCTGCTGAGCCGCCGTCGCCCATGCCAATGTAGAGATATCCGTCGGGCCCGAACTGCAGCTGGCCGCCGTTGTGGTTACTGTAGGGCTGCTCGATGCGCAGGATGATCGCTTCACTCTTCTTCAATGCGACGTTCGGATTTTTCTTTTTGGTCTGATAACGGGCTACGACGGTGTCGCCGTTGTTGGTGTAATTAACATAGAAGCGGCGGTTATTCTCGTAATCGGGATCGAAAGCCATGCTCAGCAGCCCGCGCTCGCCGCCGTCCAGAACCTTGTTCGTGATGTCGAGGAAGGGCTTCTGAATCAGGTCGCCGTTGCGGATAATCAGGATTCTGCCCGGTTGCTCGACGACGAACAGCCGTGATGAGTCCCCTGGCAGCGCGGTAAGATAAGTCAGGTGGTCCAGGCCCGTGGAAATCAGCTCGACTCCCAGTGACACCGGCGGACTGCTCAACGGCTTGTCTTCGCAGGCTGCTGGTGTGGTTATTGACAGAATCGTGGCAAGGACTACGGCGAACACCGCTTGCCTGATCATATTTGTAACCCTGTGTTTGCGAATCAGGGCAAGGCATCTAGCAGAACAGCGATGAATTCCTCGCTGATCGCTTTGCCCTTGTCTTTTGAGTAGAAGCCACGGATCTTTTTAATCGCCTCCATCTTATCGACACGCCCGGCGTCGATGTCCGCTCGGAAGCTCTCGTATATGTCCTGCACGACCTTCGGCCTCGGTCCCCAGTGCGCCAGGACTCTGAACTCCTCATCGAGGATGATAATTTTGGGGATGGAGCGTGAGCCATTGGTCAGATAGAGATCCATCAGGTCGGGATTCTCGTCGCGCAGAAGAAAGCGCATGTCGACGCCGGCGATGTTTTCGAAAAGACGCATTAGCGTGGGAACTATCGCTATCGAGTCGCCGCACCAGGGTTCCGTCAACACGATAATCTTCAGTTCAGGCAGCTTTCCAACCAGCTTCTGCTTGTATTCATCTACGCTGACGCGGTTGAAGTGCAGATCGTGCAGCTTTTTGTTGTCGCCGAGAATGCCGCAGAAGGCTTCGGCATCCATCGCTTTTTCGAATTTGGCTTTGTAATCCATAGAAAACCTCGCCAATTCAACGCTTGTGGCGAGTCAGTTATTCCCCCTTCACGAACATCCAATGTTTGTTAAAATTGCTTGTTGCTGGACAAATGACCCATGCTGTCCTAAATTATGCTACGCACGTCTTACTATACATACTAATTCAGGTGTGGAGATGAAACTCATCGAAGCGATGAAGGAGTTGCGGTTGATTCACAAACGGATGTCGCGGAACACCGATGACATCACGATGTACGCCTCTCTACCGAGCACAGAGAAGCCGCATTTCGGCAGCGATGAGGAACAGAGGAAGGAAGTCATTTCCAAGGTGCAGGCGAACCTCGATCTTTTCAAGCGCTATCTTCAGCTTAAGCGGCGTATCGAGCTGACTAATCTGTCGACCATCATCGAGATCGACGCTAAGAAATATTCGCTGGCGGAACTGCTCGTCATTCGGGGAGCACGCCAGGGGCTGGGGCTTGGCGAGTACATTCTGGACACTTTCAGAGCGATGAATGACGAGAACGCGGAGACCAGGATGCGCAACGCTGCTCCAGGGCCGGGTGGGGAAAGGCCCCATACTGTAAGGTTCTATGACGAGAGGAAGAAGAATGAGCTTCTCAGGGAGTGGGACGACTTCATCGACAAGATAGACGGGAAGCTGGAAGTCGTGAATGCCACGACCGACATTGTTGAAGATCCGGGAGAGGATTTTGCCAAGTAATCAGGTTCTTTGAAAAACAGGCTCCGGCGGCGTAACTGGAGAATAAGGAAGCCCCTCCTGTCTGGGGTGATAATACAGGCAGACTTAAGTACGCGCGAGCGTACTTACACAACCATCGCTTACAGCAGGTTGCGTAAGATATTAAAGACTAAAGACTGAAGGCTGAAGGATCACTCGTCCCCACGAGGGTAAAATCGGGGTTTCAAGATTAAAGTCGAAAGGCTGAAGGTTCTGAAAAATCCGGGTTTCCGGTGATGCCTCTTCCTGGCAATCCGACACCACCGGCTGCTGCCCGGAGCCTGTTTTCACTCCCGGGAGTTCAACACGCCTGCGACACCCGCCTGGTACCGCTTTTCAAGTGTTAAAATTCTTCCAGCAGATAGGCGATCATCTCCATCCCGCGGTGGAAATTGCTCATCACCAGCTTCTCATTGGGAGCATGGATTCTGCCGTCCGGCACGTCGACTCCCATCAGCAGGCAGGTTGCACCCAGTTTCTTGTTTAGCGATGTGACTATCGGTATCGATGCTCCATCCCTGATGAAGTAGACTTTTTGCCCGAATCCTTTTTCCATTGCCCGCCTGCCCGCCTCGACATGCGGATTGTCGATGGGAGCAAGGAAGGGATAGCCGAAGTGGGCCTTTTCGACCACCACTTCAACACCCTCCGGAGCATTCTTCATCACATGGTTTTCAAGCTGATCGAGAATCTTCAGCGGGTCCTGATTAGGCACGAGCCGCATCGTCACCTTGGCAAAGGCTCCCGAGGGGATAATCGTTTTGAAGCCTTCCTCCTGGAATCCGCCGCCGATGCCGTTAACCTCGAACGTCGGCCGCGCCCAAATCCTTTCCAGGGTCGTGAAGCCGTCTTCTCCGTAGACATCCTGGATCCCGAGATCCGACTTGAAGCCCTCCTCGTCGAACGGCAGCTCGGTGAATGCCTTTCGCTCCGCGTCGGTAAGCTCGAGCACGTCGTCGTAAAAACCGTCAATCGTAATCCTGCCCTGACGATCCTTCAGGTCGTTAATTACGCGCGCGATGAATTCCGCCGGGTTGGCCACTGCGCCGCCGAAATTACCGGAATGCAAATCGCTGTTGGGCCCGATCACACGAATCTCTGCCGCCGCGATGCCGCGCAGACCGTAACAGATCGAGGGACAGTCTCTGGCAAAGAAAGGGGAGTCGCTGACCACTGCCACATCGGCTAGCAGAAGATCCCTGTGCGTATCGAGAAGTTCCTCGAGTGCCGGGCTGCCTTCCTCTTCCTCCCCCTCGATCGCGAAAATCGCATTAACCGGCAGCGTGCCCTTGATCTTGAGATATGCCTCGACCGCATTGACGTGCATCAGGAACTGACCCTTGTCGTCGGCCGTTCCGCGACCGTAGAGCTCGCCGTTCCTGAGTTGCGGCTCGAACGGAGGAGACTCCCATTCATCGAGGGGATCGGGAGGCATGACATCGTAATGGCCGTAAAAAAGAACAGTAGGCAGAGAGTCGCTGATATGTTTGCGTCCCCAGACAACGGGGCTTTTATCACCGGCACGAAGTTTTTGAACCTCGTCGATACCTGCACTTTTCAGTCTGCCGACTATCCAATCGGAGGCCTGCTCCATCGCTTCCGGATTCGGCAAGCCCGGGCTGATGCTGGGAATCCTCAGAACTTCGATCAACTCTTCCAGATAGCGCGCGTGATTGTCTCTCAGCTCATCGATAACTTTCTGCATATTCATCTCCGCTTAATAGAAAAGGCTTTCGATCTCCCCTGATCATTCCTTTGACTTGCAATAGCTTTGGTAGCAACTCACGCCAAGCTACAATATACCATTGCTGAATCTTCGCCGTGAACTTAATCTCGCTGATGTGAGCAAAGTGAGCAAAAAGCTGAAATGAGGTTTACCTGATGGAAATTAAAGTGACGTTCCCCGGCGGCCAGAAGGTCAACGCAGAGATAGAGAACCACGTAATCGCAACCGACCAGAATCCCGATTCCGGTGGAGAGGGCAGTGCGCCGGAGCCTTTCATGCTCTTCCTGGCATCCATTGCGACCTGCGCGGGGATATACGTCAAGCGCTTCTGCGACTTCCGAGAAATCCCCAGCGAGGGGATCAGCATCGTCCAACGCCACGAGTTCGGGACGACGAAGAAGGGTCTTTCGAAGGTCAGCATCGACATACAGGTGCCTCCCGATTTTCCGGAGAAGTATTACGCCGCGCTGATCCGCTTGGCCGACAAGTGCTCCGTCAAACGCACGATATTCGATCCGCCGGAATTCGAGATCACCACTTCGGTGAAGTGATTTTGCCTTATACGACGATATGGTTTCAGATAGCCCTATCTAGCATCCTGTATTGAATCGCCTCGCTGATATGGACGGGGCGGATGATTTCCGAAGCCTCGATATCGGCGATCGTGCGCGCCACTTTGAGAATTCTCGTATAGGCGCGGGCGCTGAGACCCAGACGCCGGAATGCCGACTCCAGCAGGGACTCGGCGTCATCGTCCCTGACGCAATAACTCTTGATCTGTTTCTGTGAGAGGCGCGCGTTGCAGTAAAGGCCGTGCGGCTTGAGCCTTTCAAGCTGTATTTCCCGGGCTTTGATGACCCGGTCGCGGACGGAATCGCTTTTCTCGCCGCCGGTTTCGGAGCTTATTTCACGGTATTTGACTGCAGGAACGGCGATGTGGATGTCGATGCGATCCATCAGCGGTCCGCTGATCTTCGAGCGGTAGCGGACGATCATCTGTGGCGTGCACCGGCACTCCTTCTCGGGATCGCCGTAGTAACCGCAGGGGCATGGTTTCATTGCCATTTTGCCATCGGTGAAATTGATCTCGAAAAAACCTCCATCTCCAATGTATCCCAAGGAATTCAAAACTCTAGGGGATCATCTAAGGGCTAAAAGACTTGCCCTAGGTCTTTTCCAGAAAGAGGTTGCAGGAATAATCGGTGTCACAACTGATACCATTACAAATTGGGAGAAAAACAGAAATAAGCCTATGAATTGGCACTCTCTGAAGATCAACAAATTCCTTGGTTATTCTCCCTTCGAGCAACGGCACAATGGGAGTGTTGAAAAAGTCTGCCCTAGCATGGCTGCACTGGTTCTATCGTGTTTGGATTCTCTCCTAAGTAGGTACCACGTCAATTTTACCCATACCCATGATCGTTCCCTTGCCGAGGGCAATTACCAGGTCTCCTGTATTCACTTGAAGAAAAAGGGATAGGGCTCATTGGCTACGATGGGGTGTCACAGTTTGCGGGATCGGGAGGTATAATGGTAGTAGAGAATGAAAAACAACATCGAGTCCCACGAGGGGGCGCGGCTCAAGGCGGACGGCGGAACCCGTGGCGAAATACCGTTAGAGCGGCTGGAGGAAGTCCTGGAGCAGATCGACCAGATCGGCGACGACGTCCAGGCCCAAATCCAGGAGCGCCTTAACCTTAAAGGATGCCTGCATGAAAAACAATTCTAAAGTCCGCAAGATCGCTTTCGTTGGCGACTACATGCCACGCAAGTGTGGCATTGCTGTGTTCACGTCCGACCTGCTCGCCGCCGTCGCAATCGCGCACCCCCAGAGCCAGTGTCTGGCCGTGTCGGTCAACGACATTCCAGGGGGCTACGAGTACCCGGAGGTGGTTCGCTTCGAAATTGAGGAGCAGGACCTGTCGTCCTATCTGCGCGCAGCGGACTTCCTCAACATCAGCAACGTGGACATCGTCTGCCTGCAACACGAGTTCGGCATTTTCGGCGGGCCGGCCGGTGGTCACATCCTGGCACTCCTGCGCGAATTGAGAATGCCTGTCGTCACGACGCTTCATACCGTGCTCCGCGAGCCGAGAGCCGACCAGCGGCGCGTGATGGATGGGTTAATCTCACTCTCCACCCGCCTGGTGGTCATGGTCGAGCGCGGACGACAGATGCTGCAGGATATATACCAGGCGCCGCCGGCTAAGATCGACCTCATCGCGCATGGCATTCCCGATGTAGGCTTCATCGATCCGACTTATTTCAAGGATCAGTTCGGAGTTGAAGGAAGGGTGGTGCTGCTCACGTTTGGCCTGCTTTCGCCGAACAAGGGCATCGAGTACGTGCTCAACGCTCTGCCACCCATTCTGGCGGAGTTCCCAAAGGTTGTCTATATCGTCCTCGGCTCCACGCATCCTAACGAAGTACGGGAGCACGGAGAGGCCTACCGGCTTAGCCTCGAGATTCTGGCTAAGAAGAACAGAATTGAGAAGAACGTCATCTTCTACAACCAATTCGTGGATATCGAGAATCTCAAGGAGTTCATCGGCGCAGCGGACCTCTACATCACGCCTCACCTGAACGAAGCGCAGATCACGTCGGGAACACTAGCCTATACTTTTGGCGCCGGCAAAGCGGTGGTGTCGACACCGTACTGGCACGCCGCGGAACTGCTGGCGGAAGAACGCGGTGTGCTGGTGCCATTCGGCGATGCTCCGGCCATAGCACGCGAGGTGATCGGGTTGCTGCACGATGACACCCGTCGGCATGCCATTCGTAAGAACGCCTACAAGATAGGCCGCGAGATGGTTTGGAGCAACGTGGCGCAGATGTATATGCGTACCTTCGAATGTTCCCGTCTGGAAGTGGCGGCGCGGTCGCGAAACTTTCTTGCCACCAAGACGCTCGACCAAAAGCCGCAGGAACTGCCGCCGATGAAGCTGAGTCACCTATCGAGGATGACCGATTCCACTGGGGTCTTCCAACACGCTGTTTTTAGCATGCCAAATTTTTCCGAAGGCTATTGCACCGACGATAACGCTCGTGCCTTCATTCTGGCGGTGCTTCTCGGTGAGTTGGGCGAGGATCCGGAGTCGGTGCGGACACTGGCCACTACCTCGGCGGCGTTCCTCCACCACGCTTTCGATCTCAAGACGAAACGCTTTCACAACCACCTGAGTTTTGAGCGCCACTGGCTGGACGAGCAGGGATCGGAGGATTGTCAAGGGAGGGCGCTCTGGGCGCTTGGCATAGGAGTGGGACGTTCGCCGTTTCGGAGCTTCCAGATGATGGCGGGACAGCTCTTCGCGCTGGCGTTGCCCGCGGTGACGGGGTCCACGTCGCCTCGGGCTTGGGCGTTCGGCTTGATCGGCATCCATGAATATCTGCGCCGGTTGAGCGGAGAAAGCCTGGTCAACCAGGCCCGAGAGACACTGACTTGCCGGCTCATGGAGCTCTTTGACGCGAGTGCGCATCTGGACTGGCAATGGTTTGAGGAAGAATTGTCGTACGAAAACGCGATGCTCGCGCAGGCCTTGATTGTGAGCGGACATGCAACCGGACAACAAGCGGTACTTCAGCGGGGGCTCGAGGCACTACGCTGGCTGACGGAATTGCAGATGTCCGAGAAGGGTCACTTTCGACCCATTGGCAGTAATGGGTTCTACCGCCGCGGCGGCCCGCGCGCCGATTTCGACCAGCAGCCGATTGAGGCGCACGCAACGGTCTCGACCTGTCTGGAAGCCTATCGCACCACATCGGACGTTTGGTGGTACGAACATGCGCGGCGGGCCTTTGACTGGTTCCTCGGTTGGAACGATCTCGGACTCGAACTCTATTCTCCCGAGACAGGCGGCTGCCGCGACGGGTTGCATGTGGATCGGGTCAACGGGAACCAGGGAGCGGAATCGACCCTGGCCTTCTTACTTTCGTTGGCCGAGATGCAATTAGCGCAAAACATACTGATGAGTTTTAGAGAACCGATCACCATCACGGAGTAGTCGCCCATGTCCATGCTCCTCAAACGCACAACCACAATCCTCAATCCCGACCAGTCGCGAGTTCTCCTCCGGCCCTTCAGTCCCGGTGGTCCCGAGCGGGTCGCCAGGATCGTCGACAGAATTATGGCGCTCCCGGAAGACCGGGTCGGCCCGCTCCTGGACCAGGTCTGCGCGGAGTTCTGCCAGAGGCACCAGGAGATACACAAAGTCTTCTTGGAACGTTTCGGACAGGTCCGCGAGTCGCTGTCGGCAGATCAGGAGCTTTCAGAGAAAAGGCGCCTCTTGATCGGATCCTACTTCCTAGCCGAATACTCCCTGGAATCCGCGGCCCTGTTCAACCCATCCATCGTTCCGCACCCCGATCAGACCGATCTGCCGGCCGGCGCCATACGGTTTATTCTCAGTTTGCGCGCTACCGGGGAAGGACACATTTCCTCAATCACGTTTCGAACCGGAATCATCCATCCCGACCTGCGGATCGAGGTATTGCCCGCCACTGGCTTTCTCACCGAGCCTCGTCAGATTCCAAATCCCCGGTATGAAAAGGCACTGTTCGGGCGGAAACTCTCAGAACTGGGATTGGCCGGCGAATTCACGCGCCGGGTCATGCACAAACTCGGCGAACGTTTCGCGCTGGACGAGCTTCGCGCTGGGCTCCAGACCGAACAGTTTCTCCTGCCCGATGGAATGACGCAGAAGGACCAGGACGCATCCCAGGGCATTTGGATGCTGGCCCGGTCCAACTACGAAGTGCAGTTTCAGCCCGAGCAACAGATCTGCGAACGCATCATCTTCCCGGCCACGCCCTCCCAACGCAACGGCATCGAGGACGCTCGCTTCGTTTGTTTCCGGAACGAAGATGGCGCCCCCACCTACTACGCGACCTTCACAGCGTACGACGGCAGGGTCGTGATGCCGCAGTTGGTGGAGACTTCCGACTTCCTGCTTTTTCGCTTCATAACCCTGAATGGCCCCGCCGCCGAAAACAAAGGCATGGCCCTGTTCCCGCGGAAGATCGGCGGCCTCTACGCCATGCTCTCCCGCCAGGACAACGAGAATATCTACCTGATGTTTTCCGACAACATTCACTTCTGGAATGAGCACACGGTACTCCTCAAACCGGCGTTTCCCTGGGAACTGGTGCAACTAGGGAACTGCGGATCGCCCATAGAGACCGATGCCGGATGGCTGGTCCTCAGCCACGGTGTCGGCCCCATGCGTGAGTACTGCATCGGCGCATTCCTTCTGGATCGCGACGATCCCTCCAAAGTAATCGGCCGCCTCCGCGAACCCCTGCTCCGAGCGAATGAAAACGAGCGCGAAGGCTACGTGCCCAACGTCGTGTACACCTGCGGCGGGCTGCTCCACAATGGCGATCTGATCATTCCCTATGGCCTGGCCGATCACGCCACCGGCTTCGCCACCGTCCCGTTCGCCGAAGTGCTGGCTGCCATGGAACCGGCATGACTTTTTCCCACAAGCGAGTAGCCGTCCTGTCACCCGTAGCGTGGCGAACACCTCCCCGCCAATACGGCGCGTGGGAGACGGTTGCCAGCAACATCACCGAAGGACTGGTCGCCCGTGGCTGGGATATGACGTTGTTCGCCACTCGGGATTCTGTGACCCGAGCTCACCTGCATGCCGTGGTAGACCGGGGGTACGAAGAGGATCCCGCCATCGATCCCAAAGTAGCCGAGTATCTTCACATCTCCGAAGCGTTCGAGCGCGCCGCTGAGTTTGACCTCATCCACAGCCACTACGACTTCATGGCGCTGTCCTACACCCGGCTGGTGAAGACACCGGTCCTCACGACCATCCACGGATTCTCGTCCGCCAAGATCATGCCCGTGTATGAGAAATATCGTGACGGATATTTTGTCTCCATCAGCAACTCCGATCGCGCACCGGGTCTGAATTATCTGGCCACGGTCTACAACGGAATCGACCTCTCGTTGTACCCGATCCAGGAACTTGGCGGAGATCACCTGGTCTTCCTCGGCCGGATTCACCCGGACAAGGGTGTCCATCTGGCGATCGAGGCGGCTCGCCTCAGCGGGTTGCCGCTGCTCATCGCGGGGATTGTCCAGGATCGGACCTATTTCCGCGAGCAGGTGGAGCCCCACCTCGATCAGACAATCCGCTACATCGGGCCAGTGGACGTGCCGGGCAAGAACGAGTTGTTCGCGCATGCCCGAGCTCTGCTGCACCTGAACACCATCCCGGAACGATTCGGACTGGTCCTGGCGGAAGCCAATGCCGCCGGCGTGCCCGTGATCGCCATGGATCTCGGCTCCTGCCGTGAAGTGATCAAGGAGGGGCAGACGGGTTTCCTGGTCAACAACGTCGACGAGGCGGTGCGGGCCCTGAAACGCCTGGGTGACATCGACCGTAACGCGTGCCGCCAACGAGTCCAGGAGTGCTTCTCTATCGAAACGATGGTGGAGGCGTACGAGCGGGTCTATCAGACGATTTTCGAACTGGAAGCAAAGAGATGATCAGACGATACGCTCACAACCCGATCCTTACGAAAACGGATATCCCTTACCCGGTTGAAACCGTCCACAACGCAGCGGTAGTAAAACACGAGAACGAATACTTCATGCTGTTCCGATCCCATCTCCGCACGGGACGGTCCATCATTGGTTTGGCACGCAGCCCCGACGGATTCCACTTCACCGCTGATCCGGAGCCCTTTCTGACTCCTGCCAGGGACAGCCATTTTGCCGCCTACGAAGAGTTCGGCGTCGAGGATCCACGCGTGACACACATGGACGGGGAGTACCTCATCACCTACAGCGCCTACTCGCGAAATGGCGTGCGGATCGCCCTGGCAAAGACGAAGGACTTCAGTCGCGTGGAAAGGATCTCCCTTATCACGGAGGCGGACTGCCGGAATGTGGTGATCTTTCCCGAGAAGTTCGACGGCCTCTATGCCCGGCTTGACCGGCCCCATTCGGAAATCGCTCCTTGGTCCATCTGGATTTCTTATTCTCCAGACCTGCGCTTTTGGGGCGAGTCCCAGCTCGTTATGAAACCGGAACCATATCACTGGGATGAAATGAAGATCGGCCCCGGAGCGCCGCCGATAAAAACGGAGCAGGGATGGCTTTCCATCTACCACGGTGTATTCCGAACGATGGATGGATCGGTCTATCGTCTGGGGGTTGCCCTTCATGACCTACGGAACCCGGCGAAGGTCGTGGGGGTGAGCGACTCCTGGATTCTCCAGCCGGAAGACCCCTGGGAAATTACCGGATATGTCCACAATGTGGTCTTTACCTGTGGCGCGGTCCCCGAGTCCGATGGAACGGTGAAGATTTATTGGGGCGGCGCGGACACGGTCATGTGTGTGGGGGAAGCCAACGTCTCCGATCTGGTAGCGTTATGCCGGGATCACGCCAGGCCGGCAAAATGAGTCTCAGGTTCACGTGGCGACCCAGGCTCGAGTTTGAGATGTCTCGGTTGGCTGTTCAAGAGCGGCATCGAGGCCAAGAACGTCTGTGTCGAATTTCTGCAGATCCAAGTATCTAAGCTCTGCCTCCGCGACGCCATCTCTTCACCAAATCTAGAGTCACTTCATTGAATCACCCTATCGAGCATGCGGTATTGTATCGCCTCGCTGATGTGGACGGGTCTGATGTTCTCGGAGGCCTCGAGGTTGGCGATCGTGCGGGCGACCTTGAGGATGCGCGTGTAGGCGCGGGCGCTGAGGCTAAGCCGCCTGAAAGCAGACTCGAGCAGTACCTCGACGTCGCCGTCACGCGTGCAGTACTTCTTGATCAGTTTCTGCGAGAGTTGGGCGTTGCAGAAGAGCTTGTGCGGACGCAGACGCGCCAGTTGCCGCTCCCGGGCCTCGATCCACCCAACCCCCCCTCCGCCGGATGGAATCGCTGCCCTCTGCGGGCTCCTCTGAGCTGATTTCGCGGTATTTCACCGCCGGCACTGCAATGTTAATGTCGATCTTGTCCATCAGCGGTCCGCTGATCTTCGAGCGGTAGCGCACGATCATCAGCGGCGCGCAACGGCACTCGCGCTCCGGGTCACCGTGGTAGCCGCAGAATTACCGGTGCATCGGTGGCGTTCTTGATCCAGCAGGCGAATTCAGCGTGCCCTTCCCGCTTCCGCACCGCCAAGATCTCTTCCTTCTTAGAGCGCGTCTCCTAGGCGATCGCCGCTGCATCATTGCTGCTGAGTCCGCCGGCGAGCTTGATGCTCGTGCTGGACATGACCGTGGCCCTAAGGGACCTTCCGAGCTGATCGAGGTTCTGATGAGAGAGCGTGAGGCCGACACGGTACTTCCGGCCCTGATCACTCTTTCGCGGACGGAATCGCTTTTCTCGCCGCCGGTTTCGGAGCTTATCTCGCGATATTTGACGGCGGGCACGGCAATGTGGATATCGATACGGTCCATCAGGGGGCCGCTGATTTTGGAGCGGTAGCGGATGATCATCTGCGGCGTGCAGCGGCATTCCTTCTAGGGATCACCATTTTAGCCGTCATATCGGTTCAGCCCATCCTCCGTTACGAACCAAATAAAGCCCTGGCTGTCCTGAAATATACAAAAAACGGAGTTGTTTGAGAGGCCTTGATCGATCGAGATGTGCTCGAACCTGTAATCACTAGTCTGTGCATGAGCAACGCCACCGCTGAGGGTAATAATGGAAAGTGCACAGAGGGCTATTACATTTCGCGCATTGCCCCAGAGAATCGGGACTAGTCTTGCGGAAATCTACCCCCCCCTTACTAACCTGGATCAAGCCCTCACTGCGCTCGCATGCCGAAATCTCTGGTTAGTACCCCATATTTATTAAGTATAAGGCCAGAATCAATAGAGAGGCATCTGCAGGGAAGTAAGCTGGCGATCTCGCGTATTCCGAACAGCTCTGCACCGCCATGGCAGGCCAGTACCGAGCTGGAAGAATACCAATTCCAGGCAGTTCACGGTCAGTATTGCCCCGTGGTTTTCATAGGGCTTCTCAGTCAGTGGCCGATGGGTTTAGAGTTCTCCCTCGCCCTTTCGCTCTCCCTTGAGCCTGAAGCATTCGGGGTGAAGCAGGATCTCGCGCCGGAGCCATTCCTTGGAGTAGCCGGTCTCGTGGCGACGTCCGTCATCTCCGAGGATGTAACCGTCGTTGTATTTGGTGATGAGGAACTCGCTGAGCTTCCACCACTTGGCGATATTCGATTCGGCAGTGTCGACGCTATACCTCGTGAGGTAGAGGGCGGCCAACTCCGGATCGACCTTCAGCAGCTCGGTTGCTGTGCTTTCGATTGCCGGCTGGAGGGAGAACGCCATGTCTTCGATCTCGGCCTGCACATTCTGGATGTCGACGATCATATGGCTCCAGCGCAGCTGCGCGAAAGTGGCGACGAAATTGAAGCACCACCAGGCGGAATCGCGCGAGAATTCAGCACTCCTGATGGAATAGGAGGCAGGCAATTCGGTGATGCTGGTGTAGAGCGGAGTGAAAAAGCAGGTGTAGGGGTTGTCCATGCCGAGCCAGACGATGCCGCCGATCTCGTCCGGAACCGTCATTCTGCTCTCGGTGACGTAGACGAAAGCTGCCTGCTGGGTGGCGATCGGTCGCTCCCAGGCATACGTCTTGCCGTCAATTTCCCACTTCAGCGGCCGACAGCGGTCGGGCGCACCGTAGGGTCCGGAGGAGAGGTTCTTCGTCATGTCGAACTCGGTCCCCTCGTAGTGGTCCCGGTGCAGGGCGATGACATCGCGCACATCGAGCTTGTTATCGGGTTTGATGCAGAGCGGGTAGGGCTCGGCTCCCGGCACGTAAGAGCTGTAGTCGGGGCTGAAATTCTGCGAGGGTGCCACGCGGCGGAAAATCGACCAGACACGCCGCGCGGAGTAGCGGACCTGCTCTTCGGTCGAGGGGCAGTAAGCGTCGGCGAAGCTGAAGGGCTTGCCGGATTCGGGATCGTAGTAGCCGTGCTCCACGGCAAAGGAGATGACGTTCTCGGAGTAGATGCAGTTCTCGGGATCGTTCAGCGGGAACTCCCGGATGCGGGCCATGTTGGCGTGCGCGCTGATCATGCCGTCAGGTACGCGGACGGCCACCCAGATCGCTCCCTTGCCGCCAGGGCCGGGGCCCACGATCTCGAAGATCCAGGCCTCTTCCTTGTCCGCGATCGATATCGATTCTCCGGAGCTTGCATATCCCCATTCATCTACAAGCGCAGCCATGACTTCCACTGCTCCGCGCGCGGTGCGTGCGCGCTGCAGGGTCGTGCGCATCAGTTGAAAGTAATGAAACAGTCCCTGTTTGTTGACCAACTCGAAGCGGCCGTCGAAGGTTGTCTCTCCCATCGAGAGTTGCTGGTCGTTCATCAGGCCCACGACCTGGTAGGTGTGAGAGACCTGCGGGATTGCCGTCTCGACACCTCCACGAGTCCTGATTGTCATGGTCGCACCCGGCTTGTAGTCGGCCGCGGGGATGAGGCTCAAGCCGGGCACGAAGGCCCCGTCGCACGAGTAGGTGATGATCACAGCGCCGGTTTTCGACGCGCCCTTGGTGACGAGGATGCTGGTGCATGCCTCCGCCTGTGGAGCGCATACCATACACAGGCTCGCAGCGATTGTCACCAAACAGACGATCGCTCTATTCATCGATTTATCCCTCCCTTATTAGGTTGAATCCTGGCCCTGCACGTAAGTTCGCGCAAGAAGCCTTCTCGACCCGGCAACGGAAGCCGGAGGCCTTTACGCCGCGTTCGAGCGGCTCTGTCGCAGGTGGATGTTGAAAGCAGGCTATTCGTTGCGGAGCACGACGATCAAGCCGGAACCGAGTGTAACACAAATGGGTGGCTGCCCTAATGCAGGAATTTTTGGTCAGAACCCCATTCTGATGAAACTTTAGGCCAAAATCGAGGGAGGCGCATATGAAAGGATTTCACCCAGGGTGAAAAACGGGCAACCATCCTGTAGTGGGAGTAACACTCATATCTGCTCCTTCGAGCTGCTGCTTGGGTTAAAGAAGAATCCGCGAATTCCACGTCTTCGGGACTAAGCCGAGATTAATTAACATTGATAAGTGACGTACCGTATATATTACAAATACATTCACTAGCAGGGGTTGATGTCATGCAAATTTGCTTTTGAAGGAGACCGTTGATCAACAGCCTGCGACAGGTATCCTTGAGCTTCCGTTTCGGCCTCATCGGCTCATAATAGGCATTGCTGGCGATTTCGCGGGTTTCTGACGCTTGAGACTGCCGAGTAGTTGACTTTAACTGAATACCCTCTCACGGTTTTTTCTTCTGTCGCTGAGTCAGCTCTTTTTTGGTCAAGATAGGATATGAGAGAAGTAGGCTCGAAAAAGAGAATCTTACCCTCATCCAACTCGGCTTTGATCTGATCATGGGCGAATCGTCTCAGCCCATTCAGCTTCTTTGTATCAGGCGAGACGGCGATCACCTTGTCGTAGCAGGCAGCGTGGCATTTTAGGCTATTCTGAACCTCCCAAGTATAGTTGGTGGTGAGGGTGATTTCACAAGCGATTCTCTCGCAAGAACCGTTAATGTCCACGCCGATGACACCCTAACCATCGATAACCGCCTACTTAATGGTGGACTAGATGAAGCTGGGACTAAGCCTTTGATACAGACTGCTGCAGAACTAAAGTCAAAAAACTACATCTTGAGGGATTTGTCTTTTGAGAGATTAGAAGTCATATTTCCCTATCTAGCATTCTGTACTGGATGGCTTCGCTGATGTGCACGGGGCGGATGACTTCAGACGCTTCGAGGTCGGCGATGGTGCGGGCTACCTTGAGAATTCTCGTGTAAGCGCGGGCGCTCAGTCCCAGGCGCCGGAATGCCGACTCCAGCAGGGACTCGGCGTCATCGTCCCTGACGCAATAACTCTTGATCAGTTTCTGTGAGAGGCGCGCGTTGCAGTAAAGGCCGTGCGGCTTGAGCCTTTCCAGCTGTACTTCCCGGGCTTTGATGACCCGGTCGCGGACAGAATCGCTTTTCTCGCCGCCGGTTTCGGAGCTTATTTCACGGTATTTGACCGCGGGGACGGCGATGTGGATGTCGATGCGGTCCATCAGCGGGCCGCTGATCTTCGAGCGGTAACGGATGATCATCTGCGGCGTGCAGCGGCACTCGCGCTCCGGGTCACCGTGGTAGCCGCAGGGACAGGGATTCATCGCCGCCACGAGCATGAAGCGCGCCGGGTAGGCGATGGTGCTGTGGACGCGCGAGATGGTGACGAACCCGTCCTCAAGGGGCTGGCGCAGGACGTCGAGGACGTTCCTGGGAAACTCGGGCAACTCATCGAGAAAGAGCACGCCGTTGTGGGCCATCGAGACTTCACCCGGCTTCGGCACCACCCCTCCGCCCACCAGTCCGGCGTTTGAGATGGTGTGGTGGGGCGAGCGGAACGGCCTCACCGCCGTCAGGCCGAGACGGCTGTTGAATGCTCCCGCGACGGAATGGATCGTCGTGGTTTCGATCGCCTCCTCGAACGTCATCGGTGGCAGGATCGTCGGCAGCCTGCGGGAAAGCATCGTCTTGCCCGAGCCCGGCACGCCGACCATGATCAGGTTGTGCCCGCCTGCTGCGGCGACCTCGAGGGCCCGCTTTGCGTGGGCCTGGCCCCTGACCTCGCTCATATCGACTTCGTAGCTGCTGCCGCGCTCGAAGATTTCCTCCCTATCCACTTTGTGCGGCTCGATCTGCAAATTTCCGCAGAGGAATTCGATTGCCTCAGGCATGTTCCTCAGGGGATAGACTTTGATGCCGTCGACGACCGATGCTTCGGGAGCATTGTCGGCGGGAACCAACACGCCCTTGATTTTCTTTCGCGCAGCGAGGCTCGCCATGCTCAGAGCGCCCTTGACCGGCCGCAGCTTGCCGTCGAGCGACAGCTCTCCGACGATCAGGTAATCTTCGAGTGACTGCTGGGGGATTACACCGCTGGCGGCGAGAATTCCCACGGCGATCGGCAGATCGAATGCCGAGCCTTCCTTTTTAAGGTCCGCAGGAGCGAGGTTGACGGTGACCGGAGCGACGGGGAGAGCCATGCCGGAGTTCTTGATCGCTGCTTTGACTCGCTCCTCGCTCTCCTTGATCGCCGCGTCGGGTAGGCCGACAACCGTGTAGCGGACCATCCCCTTCGATGCCACATCAACCTCGACATCGACCGGCACCGCTTCGATGCCGAGAATTGATGCAGCAGTGACTTTAGCAAACATGAATCCCGCTAATATTTCGTGGACACCGGATTTATTAATGATGATAACTATGCGCTGGGATATTATCTACTATAAATGACTTCTAAGTAATGCAATTAGTAGCCGCTTTCGAAATCAGCTACTCTCTCAAGCGGCTCCCCCTTTTGCCAGCGACGGTAGTTCTCGAGGAACTCCTCGCAAATGGCCACTTCCTCGCTGGGGCCGGCGCAATGAGGAGTGATGACCACGTTATCCATTTCCCAGAACGGATGCGTCTCGGGAAGCGGCTCCTTTCTGAAAACGTCCAGCACGGCACCGCCTATGGTTTCCGACCTCAGGGCATCGACCAAAGCCGCTTCGTCCACGATCTGACCTCTTGAGATGTTGATCAGCACGGCATTGCCCTTCATCGAGACCAGCTCGCGCGCGCCGATCATCCTGTCGGTTCGCGAGGTCAGAGGTACGGCAATTACCAGGAAGTCACACAAGGGCAGCATTTTGCGCCAGCCGTTGCCGGTGAACAGGCGGTCGCAGTGGGGGCAGATGCTGGGGGTACGCTTAGCCGCATACACGGTCATGCCGATAGACTTGGCGAGCTCGGCGATCCTCGCTCCGATCGGGCCGTAGCCGATGACACCGAGAGCATGGCGGCTGGCAAGGTTGGACATCACGTAGCGCCAGGTGCGCAGCCTGCGCTGCTTCTCGATTTCATGCAGGCGGCGCATGTGATACAGCACAAAGGTCAGCACGTACTCGGCCATAAAATCCGGCATCGTGGCGATGGCCTTGGTGACGACAACCTCCGAACGGCGAGACTGGGGGATGCCCTCCAGAATCATATCGACGCCGGCGGCTGCCGCGGAGATCCAACGCAAGCGGGGCAGGCGCTCGAAAAGCCCCTTCGTAAGCTTCCAGCCGATTAAAATCTCGGCGTTATGCGTTTCGAACGGGATGAGTTCGCGGATATCGAATGAGTCGATATCGAGGCCGGGCTCACGGCTCTTAAGGTATTCACGATAACGTTCGTGACGGTGATGCGCGATCAGAAGCTTCGTCTTTTCCAATATCTACGCCCCCCTCACGCGACAGCATCGCAGAAGCATCAATCCTGTTCATTGACCGTTTTCGGCTCGAATCCGATGTAGGTAACGCCGATTCCGATCTCGCGGTCGTCGTCGGGATTACCGAATTCGCAGGGCCTCCAAATCGGGTTGACGCGGAACATCAGTTGATGGGCCGAGGGCCGGCCTTTCCGCGCCACAGCTAACTCGACAACGTGCCACTCGTTGTCTTTCAAAACTGCGGAGCCGAGCAGATCCTCGCCGCTCAACAGATCGACTGTCACCGGATCTTCGGCAATGTCCGGTTTGTTGCTCTTGATTTCGGCAAAGAGTTTGTCGGCGCCGGCAGGCTGCAGCAGGACCAGGCCCGCGGTTTTTTGGCTCCAGGCGAAACTCAGATCCACTCCCGTTTCGATGTCCCACCAACCCTTATACAAATAATGCGGCGCGCGTTTTTCGCCGAAATCGATGGAAATGGGAATTCCCGCCCTGGTCAGGTCTTCGCTGCCGGTTTTCTGCGCCCATCGTCCGTCGAAGGGAATGATGCCGTGCGCTTCGCCCTCTGAAACGATCGTGAACTCGTACATCTGGTTGTGGAAATCGCAGGGATTCTGCCAGTAGGGAATATCCGGTTCGGGGAAGATGGCGACTGTCAGAAAGAAAGTGCCTTTGTGCAACTGGAGGCGGTCAACGGTGTAGTCGACGTAGCCCGGACCTTCAAACGGCTCCAGCGGATAGTCCTCGATCCAGACGTTGCCGGTGCCGAAGATGTAGGTGCCGTCGATGCGGTGAAAATTGATGCCGATGACCGGATTCTCCAGCCTTTCGAAAGCGAAGTAGTGGATGCGGATGGTGACGTCGCGCTCGTTCTTTTCGAAGTGCCAGCGCGGCTCTCCGTCGGCGCCGATCATTTCGACCTTGGTGATGCGCGCCTCGCCGCTGCCCCAGCTCTCGTCGAGCACCTTGAATTCCGCCTTTTTCCGATCCGACATCGTTGACGGCTTGCCGTCGATCCGCGTTCTGAGCGACTTCTCCTGTCGGCGGAGACTCCACATCTCGTATTCCTTGGTGACCTTTTTGGCCTCGCCCCTCAGCCTGATTTTCCCCTCGTCGAGCCAGATAACCTCGTCGCAGAACCGCTGGATCACGGGCATCACGTGGCTGACAAATAGAATTGTCTTTCCGATCTCGCGGAAATAGATGATGCGGTCGAGGCTCTTGCGCTGGAAATAGAGGTCGCCGACGGCCAACGCCTCGTCGATGATCAGGATGTCTGGATCGACGTGCGAAGCGACGGCGAAGCCGAGCCGGGCATACATGCCCGAGGAGTAGGTGCGGACCGGCATATCGATGTAGCGATCGAGCTCGGCGAATTGGATGATATCCGGCATCAGCTCATCAATCTCCTCATCGCTGAGACCGAATATTTGGGCGTTCATATGGATGTTCTGCCGGCCGCTGAACTCGGGATGAAAACCTGCTCCCAGTTCGAGCAGGGCGGCTACCGTGCCGTTAACCTTGATCTCGCCATTCGTGGGGATCGAGGTGCCGGCAATCAGCTTCAGCAGCGTGCTTTTACCGGAGCCGTTAGGACCGATGAGGCCTAGGGCCTGCCCCTTCTTTAGCTTCATTGAGACATCCTTGAGCGCCCAGAAGGGGTAGTGGTAGACACGCTTGCCGAAAGTCACCCACTCGATGATCCGCGCGCGCTGGCCGGGATAAAGGCGATAGAGTTTGCTGACGTTGTCGACATCGATAGCGATATCTTCATCCAGAGGCTTCGCGCCGACGATCTCTTCGTCCCGCGGTTTCATCTTTTCATTCATCAAATCATGTCCGGAATGTCGTTGCGCATTGCCTTATAGATTTTCAGGCCGATGTAGACTATCAGCGCCGAAAGTGCCGCGAAAACCATCACCTCGTTGAACTCCGGAACCTTCTCCATGTAGAAGACTTCGCGGTACCACTTGGAAAGGTAATACCAGGGATTGAGGGTGTACGAGAGCCAGAGCCACTCCGGCATCAACAGCTTGCCGTCGTGGAAAACGATGGAGGAGGGATAGACAATCGGTGTGAGCCAGAACCAGGCCATCATCACCACCGCCAGTATCTGCCCCATGTCGCGCAGGAAAACGTTGAGCGTGGCCATGGCGAAAGCGATGCCGAGGCTGAAAACAATCTGCAGCAAGACGATTCCCGGTAACAGCAGGATGTGAGCCGTCGGGCGCCAACCTCCGAAGACGAAGATAATTATCGTGAAAATCGAGAAGCTGATAGCCAGTGTGATCAAGCTTGATACAAGCTCCTGGATGATTAGCGTCTCTTCGGGGAAATTTATCTTCTTTATCAGGTTCGAATTGCCCACGAACACGTTGGTTACGCGCATCATGTATTCCTGGAATGCGATCCAGGGCAACAGTCCTGCGCAGAGGAAAATCGTGTAGTCCAGCGGGCCTCCGCCCAGGCCGACCAGCTGGCCGCGGTTGATCAGGCTGAAGATTATCGAGAAAACGAGAATCTGGGAGAGCGGATGGATGACCGTCCAGAAGATTCCCATCAAGGAGCCGACATAGCGGCCTCGCAGGTCACGTGCGACGAAGGCCCAAATCAGGTGCTGATTGTCGAGGATACGTTTTAACATTATCTCTCAGGCTATACGATGGTAAGAACCCGATAACGGCGACGATGGTAGCCGATGGCAAATTCTCCGTCAACGAGCCGCGCGAAGAAAGACAAAAGGAACAAAGATGCGCGCACGTTATCAAAAAGCTCGAAGTGCGGCGCAGCCGATCGTATGCTACGATTGAGCAGTTGAAAGAGGATATCTGATGAAGATAGTCGCCATTCTGCTTGCATTGTTTCTGAATACCGCCCAGCTCGATCCCGCTACTGTGGCGGAGCGCGTCCAGCTTGTTTACGACGGCGCATCTGCGCTGCGATGCGAATTCATTCAACTCTATCGCAGCGGGACAACCGGCAAGGTAACCGAAGCCGGCGGAGAATTGCGCATCAAGAAACCCGGCAAGATGCGCTGGGATTACTTGAGTCCCGATAAGCAGCTCTACGTCTCCAACGGCAAGAACGTCTACTGGTATCTGCCCGAGGACCGCCAAGTCACCAGAATGAGCCTTGAAGAGGCCGACCAGCAACAGACCCAGATTCTCTTCCTCACCGGCCGGGGTGACATCCTGCGCGATTTCGAAGTCACACGGGAGCAGATCTTGGAGGCGCTCTACGATGAATCGTTCTTGATTCGCCTGACGCCAAAGCGCGAAGAGCAGTTCGACTATCTGGTGCTCGAGATCAATCCCAGCGATTTCTACGTGGAGCGCATGGTGGTGTTCGACGCTTTCGGTAACAGCACCGATTACCGCTTCATCAACATCCGCCCCGCTGAGTTGTCGGATTCCGAATTCGAATTCACCATCCCCCGGGGAGTGGAAGTATTTGAGGGCAAATGAGCATGAGTCAGCCCATCCATAAGTTGCTTAATCCGTCGCAGGCGGCTTTGTCTATTCTCCTGATTACTTTCCTTGTCATTGCTTCTCCCCTTGCCACGTACGCTCAGGATGAGCTTATTTCGGTCGAAATAAGGGGCACTGTCATCACTGACGACGGAGTACGACTCGCAGGCAGCGAACTTGAATTGCGCTTCACGAGAATCACTGAGAACGAGAGCGGGCTGACACAGCAGATGGACGAGCGAGTGGCCGTTACAACCGACGAGGCGGGATTCTACTCTCTGAAATTGAACATCTCACGAGATTGGACCAACTTCGTGCTGTATTTCAATGCTTCGAGACTGGATAGAGTCCATTACCAGCAGCCGCGCGAGCGCCAGCTTACCGAATTGATCCGGACCGGGATCGAGAGCGGGACTTTCGAGTTCGAGGTGAATTGGCTGATCGAGAGCAGACCGCGTTGGAGTGAACTCCGCAGCAGGATAGATCAGTTCGGCGAGAACAGCGCACAGGGCCGCCTGATGCGCGACTACGGCCTGCCGGAGCACGAGCAGGAATTGAACGTCGACAACAAAATTATAAACATCTGGTTTTACTATACGCAGGGCTTTGCGGTCCGTTTTATCGACGGAGAACGCGACAAGGAGTTCCGTTTCCGCCCGAGAAATCCTCAGCAAAGATGAGGCTGAGCGCCCGGCTTGATCTATCAATTTTCGTAAACTAGCATCGGAGCGGCTTAAGAATTACGGAGTATCTAATGCGCCCGGAGAAAATATTCGCGTTGATCAAAGATAAATTAACGCAAACCGAGAAAGAGATAAGCAGCGAATTGGTCAGCGACATTCCGGTCGTGAGGGAGATGGGCGCCTATATCACCGAAAGCGGGGGCAAGCGCATCCGCCCGGCGTTGCTGAGCCTGAGTGGCCTCGCATGCGGTTATCGGGGCAACAAGGACATCCGTTACGGAGTGGTGTTCGAGTTTGTCCACACGGCCACTCTGATCCACGACGATATCATCGATGAGGCTGAGCTGCGCCGCGGACGCCGCGTTATGCACGACATCTACGGGACGACCATTTCCATCCTGTTCGGCGATTATCTTTACAATACGGCTATGGAAATGGCCTTGCGCGACGACGATCTCAGGGTCATCAGATTGATCTGCCGCGCCACCAACAGGATGATCGAGGGAGAAATCGTCCAAGAGAAACGCAATTATATCGTCGAGCTCAGCATTGACGATTACATGGACCTGATCACACGCAAGACCGCCGATCTGTTCTCATCCTGCGCCCTTGCCGGGGCCATCCTTGCCGATGCGGGCGAGGAGGTAGAAACAGCGATGGCCGGCTACGGCCTAAATTTGGGCATTGCTTTTCAAATAATCGACGATTACTTCGATTACAGCGCGACGAGAGAACGGATCGGTAAGCCTGTCGGCAGCGATCTGAACGAGGGCAAGATCACTTATCCGCTGCTGGTGCTGTTCGAAAGGGCGGGTAGGGAAGCGATCGAGATAGTCGAGGGGGCTTTCGCACGCAGGAACGTAAATGGCGGCGAATTGCAGAGATTGATCGAGATGATGCGCGAGCACAAAGCCCTCGAAGAAACCATCGAGGTAGCTCGCTTATACGCTGAAAAGGCGAGAGAGTCGCTCGAACCGCTTCCGCCTTCGGAATATCGAGACGCTCTGTTCGAGTTGCCTCGATACGTGGTGGAGCGCACCAAGTAGTTATAATAAACTGCTGAATAAATGATAGATCTCATTCCCGAACTGCATTTCTAATCATCAAGCAGTTTGAAAGCTGGTGAACGAAACTGGCGGTCAGGATAGCTGCCGGGAGCCAAGCTCCAATACTTTGCTGTGATATACTTCAGCGTTATCCGAAACAGGGCCTGACATGAAATCAGCCTTGATTGTCGACGATCAGGAAGCCGTCGGCAGGACATTGAAAAGACACCTCGAAATGGATGGTTTCGATGTGCAAACGGTCGGAAACGGCATTGATGCACTCGCCCTGTTGAAGGCGCGTGCGTACTCGGTAGTATTTCTAGATCTTATGCTTCCTGATATGACAGGTCTCGCATTGCTGGCAAAACTTAAAAGTGATAATTCGGCTGCGAGGATTATTGCCATGTCGGGCGACGATACTCTGTTGCAGGAAGCCTCTTCGAGCTCTGATGCGGTTCTGTCCAAACCCCTGAAATCAGTCGAAATCGAAAAAGCCCTGGAAAATGCGGGTTTGATTACATAGGTGAAAAGAGATGCCCGAGCCCACAATCCTTGTCGTCGATGATGAGAAAAACATCCTTTCTTCTTTAAAGACGGCCCTTTCCCTGGAAAATTTCAGCGTGCTGTTGGCAGGTTCGGGAGAGCTTGCCCTGAAACGCCTCGAGGAGGAAGTGGTCGATCTGACGCTGCTCGACGTGAAGATGCCAGGCATCGATGGAATCGAAACTCTACGGAGAATTAGGGACAAGTGGCCGCAGACCCCCGTGGTGATGATGAGCGGACACGGAACAATCAAGACAGCTCTGGAGGCGATAAAGCTGGGGGCTGTCGACTTCGTCGAGAAACCCCTGTCGACCGAGAGGCTGATTGTCACTATCCACAACGCGCTGAAGATTGAAACCCTGAAGCGTGAGAACCTAAATCTGCGCGCCGATCTCAGCGACCAGCTCGAGATAATCGGCTCCAGCAAGGCGCTGACCGAGGTGCTTGAAAAAGTCAGAATCACCGCCCCGGCAGAGAGCCGTGTGATGATCCGCGGTGAGAACGGCACGGGTAAGGAATTGATTGCGCGGACCATCCACGCCGCCAGCCCACGCTCCACGCGCCCGTTCGTCAAGGTCAACTGCGCCGCCGTACCTGCTGAATTGATCGAGAGCGAGTTGTTCGGTCATGTGAAGGGCGCATTCACGGGTGCCATAGCGGCACGGAAGGGTAAATTCGAGCTGGCTGACGGCGGAACCATCTTCCTCGATGAAATCGGCGACATGAAACTCGAGATGCAGAGCAAGCTGCTGCGCGTGCTTCAGGAAGGGGAGTTCGAGCGCGTCGGCGGGGAGAAAACCATTGCCGTCGATGTCAGGGTGATATCGGCCACAAATCGCGACCTTGAAAGATTGATTGCCGATGAAGCATTCCGCCAGGATCTATATTATCGCTTGGCAGTCATTCCGATAACAGTCCCGCCACTGAGACACCGCCTGGAAGACATACCGGACCTGGTACGGCACTTCGCCGATAGAATCTGCGAAAAGAACAACCGGCGCCGGGTCGTTTTCAGCAATGAAGCGTTGGATATGTTGCGGATGCATCCCTGGCCCGGGAACGTCAGGGAACTGCAGAATATCATCGAGAGACTCGTCATCCTGGGCAGGGATGAAAATATCAACGCTCAGGATGTCTCTTCAGCGCTTCCGGTCTCGATTCAGGCCGGGGAGATGGGGCTGATCTCGCCAGGCAAACCGCTCAAGGATATGGTGGCTGAATTCGAGATGATGGCTATCGAAAAAGCGCTAAAGTTCAATGCAGGGCAGGTAAGCAACACCGCCCGGCAACTCGGGCTGGAGAGGAGCCATTTGTACAAGAAAATGAGGGCTTACGGAATCAAGCCCCGCTGAATTGAATGCCGGTCCAATTGACTGCAGCCTATTCTATCTCGGCCATTGGGCGAATTCGCCGTCACGCATAGTGATTTCCCGAGTGAATTCATCGATCGGGAACTCTCCCTCAAAGCTGTGAGCGCCTTCGCCATCCGATCCCAGACTTGTCAGGTTGTAATGCTTCCCCTCATCTTCAGTGTCATATACAAACTCGTTGTGCCAGCCGTCTACGACAAACCAGATATTGTTGTTTTGTGATTCTTTCAGTAAGTCGTTCAGGGTCCGGATATCTTCCGCGACGGGATACCTTGTCGTGTCGGCGTTGTACACTCCGATGTGAAGCGCAAGAGTGTGCATATTGGCCATGGTTTGTTTCTGGCGGGAACGCTCGAGCGAGTTCAGGTAGTAAGGCACGCCAATTACTGCAAGGATACCGATGATTGCTATGACGATGAGGAGTTCTATTAGCGTGAATCCGGCGTTTTGGTTTCTCCCAACCACTTTTTTCAGCCCCCACCTCTCTGCGTTGTTTCCATTTCTATTATTCTGCGCCCGTCCGCGTGTCGAGATTCAAGGGCTTATTTCTGACAGCCTCCTGCTCTTGCTTTAGCAAGCTTTATACCAACCATACAAAGCTACTCAGCGGGTGGGCTTCGTTATAATGCACAGCCCTTATCATAAAGATAATAATACACTTATGTGGAATTGATCACCCAGATCGATTCGGAGGATCATGCTTGAATTTCAACCAAGTAACATTCCATGTCCAAATCGAACTGACAAATATTGTCACTTTTCAAGTGTCAGCATGTCTTATGGTGTATGACCCGCACGATTCAGATCGAACCTGTCACTTATCCCGGAATTCCTCAATCTGTTCCTGGAGGACCCTCTTTCGCAGTTCTTTCTTAAGAACTTTGCCTGTGGCAGTGCGCGGCAAATCAGTTTCGAACGAGAATATTCTCGGCACTTTGTAGCGGGCGAGGTGCTCCATGCAGTACTTCTTCAATTCTTTCTCGGTAGCGTGCTGGCCCCCTTTAAGCACCACGAATGCCTTGGGCATTTCTCCACGTGCTGCATCGGGAACGCCGACGACCGCCACATCCTCAATCGCGGGATGCTTGTAGAGGATCTCTTCCACCTCGCGCGGATAGATGTTGCAGCCGCGATAAATCAGCATGTCTTTCTTGCGCTCGACTATGAAGATATAGCCATCGTCGTCAATGTGGGCGATATCGCCGGTGTAGAGCCAGCCGTCTCGAATAGTGTTGGCCGTTTCCTCCGGCTGATTATAGTAACCCGTCATCACGTTGGGTCCTCTCACTATAATCTCGCCATCGTAACCTCGTGGCGCCTCGTTACCGTTCTCATCGACAATCTTCACCTCGACATTATCAACCGGTAAGCCTACCGAGCCGGCTTTGTGCACGCCGTCGATCGGATTAACGCTGACGACCGGCGAAGCCTCGCTCAAGCCGTAGCCTTCGACCAGTGGCCGCCTGAATTTCTTCTCGAAGTTGTGGAGGATTTCCACCGGCAGGGGAGCGCCGCCGCTGATGTAGAGCCTCACCGGATTCAACAATCTGGTGATGGGATTGAGCTTTGCGCCCAGCAAAGCGTTGTACACGCTGGGAACGCCAATCATAATGGTGGGACGATATCGTTTGATCGCCGCCCTGATCTCCACGCGGTCGATTCTATCCACCAGCACTATCGGCACGCCAAACTGTATCGGGAGGATCATACAAACCAATTCGGTAAAGGTGTGGAACATCGGCAGGAAGAGAAGGATCTTGTCATTACGGTTGATCTTCAGGACAGTGGTACAGCTGGTTGAGTTGGTGACCAGGTTGCGGTGGCTGAGCATTGCTCCCTTCGGGTGGCCGGTCGTCCCGGAGGTGTACATTATCACTGCGAGTTCTTCCGGACTGAATTCCCGAGAGGGCGAAGGTCTCTCGGAGGACATAGACTTGAATGAGCTGATACGGACGTAATTCTTGTCGGTATCTGCAAAATCCAGCTCGTTGATCTTGTCATCGTCGCCGATAAACAGTATGTTCTTCACTGTTGTGAGCTTGTTCTCGATTCCCTTGATCTCGGAGGCGTAGTATTTCGGCGATGTTATCAGAGTGTGAACGCCGCAATCCTCAAGCATGTATTTGATTTCGTGGCCTTTGAGGAAGTTGTTGATGGGCACCACCGGCGCACCGATCCTGTGCAGAGCGTAATAAGCAAAGAGATATTCGGGGCGATTATCCAACAGAATAGCTACTTTTGACCCGGTTTCGATCCCTATGCCAAGCAACCCTGCACTGAATCTGTTTACTATCGATTCGCACTCTCGATACGAGTACTTTTTCCCCTTGTAGATAACCATAGGTTTGCGTGGGACCCGCTCCACGGCTTGTGTCAGGAGATCACCTATTTTCATCTCTTTTTCCCCGTGGCTTTCCTCAGATTCAAAGTTGGGCAGAAGATAGCACTTTTACCTTAAAAAGGCAACGGAATCGCTCCACGGTAGCCGGGCGGCAAATCGCCTTGACCGATGAGCATAATGTGATCTAGCATTCTTTATATCTATCAAGCCGGAACAGGGGGGGATCATGCAAAATCAGCAAACCGAAAACTGGATTAGAATCCGTCCGTATCCCAAGGTCATTTTCTTTTACCCGTCAGTCATTCTTGCGATTGTCTACTCGGTCATCAGCCTGGTGGGATTCAACATCACCGATAACCAGCTTCTCAACATGATCTTCATGGCCGTATTCAGCATCAACGTACTAATCTTCGCTTTCGACTTTTCAGTCTTGATGACGATCATCTGGCTGATTGTAATCGCCCTTGGAACGGTGGTGATTTTCCTCTGGAATTCGCTTGCGAACGGAGGTGTTTTAGGCGCCATAACGGGAGTGCTCAGTGGTATCCGGCTGGGGATGAACAGCCATTTCTACTACTACTTCAGTATCTTCTTCCTGATCGTATACCTGCTCGTATGGATCAAGACTCGGTTCAACTACTGGGACATTCGTCACAACGAGCTGTTTCACAAGCACGGCTTCCTTGCCGACACGCAGCGGATAAACGCACCAAACCTTAGCTATAAGCGCGAGATAACGGACGTCTTCGAGTATCTGCTACTACGCGGCGGCAGGTTGAAGTTAATACCCCAGAATCACGAACCCTACGTGATCGAGACCGTCCTCAACATCAAGAAGAAGGATGCCAAGGTAGGGGAGATCCTCTCGAAAATGAAGGTGACGTTGGACAACCAGTAGCACCGACTGAAACATCTTCTGAATTCTCACTATTATTACAAACCTCCGGGGCGTACTGCATCTTTCAATTATACTGATACAATAATCTATTTTATGGAATATAATTCTTAATGCATACTTGAATTGTCCGTTTATTATTGACATGTTATTGACTTGCCGTTAGTAATCGCATAATAATATATTCATACTTTTTCAAGTCCCCGCTAACCCGTGCCCGGCTGCCGGGAAGATACCGGCCCGAGCACGCGCTGAATTTGTGCATGGATGTATACCGGGGTGTGAATCATGCCGGAAAATCAGCAGGAGCAAGAAGAGAAAAAGAAGCAGGAAGAGAGAAGGCGTAGAACCGAAAGGTTCATGGCAGTCACCGTCATAATCTACATAATCGTTGCGAGTTGTCTCACGGCTTCGTTTTGCCTCTTTAAGCCGCCTCCTGTGATACCGACGGTCAGGGGCGGCTGGGAAATACCCGTCCTGTTGACGCCGGATGACCAAACCTATGAAATCAAGGTGTCCGGCAAGGATCTGAAGGCGCGCATCAACAAAGGATCCATCGCCATTACAAATGACGCTGTCTTGTTTGAAATCTCTCCATTCAACATCGCCCCAAGCGGCCGGCGTAATAAAAACAATTCGCCAAACCCAGGACCGCCCGGCTTTTCTGATTCAATAAGGATGAACTCGGTCCCCGCAATCATTGCCGTCGGAGACGGCAAGTATTACACGAGAGCTTATCTGCCGCACGGATGGGAGCTTAGATTCTCGGATTTCACCAACGTCAAGACTTCCATGAAAACAGGAGAATCAAGGCCGCTGGACGCCCTGGAATTCGTTGAAGAACTTGAGGATGGCGCAGAGTATACGCTGATTCTTGAAGGACGTCGGATTCCCGCGATCCTGTTTCTGGATCCGCGCCCTTTTATCGAACCGCAAGGGGAGAATCCATTCAAGCTGCTGAACGACAGGGCGCCGGCCGGCAGTCCTATCACTTTCGAATTAGACTACATGGAGGAAATTGACCGGGAAGCGCGGATTTCCGTTCTTTTTCATTCCGGTACCGAGGTATGTGCGGCACACGACTTGATCCTCAGCAGAAAAACCGGTGAAGCCGGAAGCAGGGGGGCCGTGGCGATGCCCGGTCCAACCATGCCGTCGCTCTTCGGTGCGCCGTATCTAGCACTCGCCATGATCACAAGGGAAAGCGGCGAAACGGTGGTGGCTCTGAACAATGTCTATTCGACCAACAAATGGTGGGGAGCTATCTGCGGTATCACCGTCGTAGTGGGCCTCTATGTCCTGGGTATGGCCTTTCTGCGGGGGCAACCATTTCCCCGCGAAAAGAACAAAGACAGGCACGAGAAATGGTGGGATTTGAATTTGTGGCAGAAGGCAACAAGGATGCCATTCATCTTCGCCCTCTCGAAAGCGGGGAGGTTCAGGATTTCGAATGCGCAGATCCAGGTCTGGACAATTATCGTGATCTTTGCCATTACTTTCGTAATTATCACAACTCGCGAATTTCTGCCGATCACTGCTCAGATGCTTTGGCTATTGGGTATTTCAGGTGTGACAATGCTTTTCGCAAAGCTCGACAGAGAAGTGAAGAGAAAGAGAATTCCCGAAAAGTATACCCGTAGCATCCTCTTCAACCGCATCCCGAGATACAGGGATCTGATCACCACCGGCGAAGTGCTGAATCTCTACCAGGTGCAGATAGCCGCGTTCACTGTTGTGGCGGGAGTGTACGTGATCTGGGTTTTGTTGTTACGGGGATATTTCCCTGAACTCGACCAGAACCTCCTGATTCTCATGGGTATCAGCGGGGGTACCTATGTTCTTGGCGAGGCAATAAGCAAAAACCGCTGGGATAATATAGACGAAAAAGTGAAAAAGCTGGATGAGATAGAAAATTTCATTACTGACAAGCGCTACATCGAGGAGGGCTGGACGATAAAAAAGCTGAACAAAGAGATCGAAGAGACACGTAAGGGGCTGTGCGATCTTAAAAGGTAGGGAACTCAGCATAAAGCAAACCGAAGAAGCGGATTTGCTGCTTGCCCGGAGATATTGGTGGGTGATGAAAGATCTCAAGCTCTATATGGTCGAGGAATTCACCGATCCTGATGACTGGAAGAACGAAAAGAAGTTGATCAATAATATCTAGAGAATTGATTCGATTGCCGCTTGAATCATGGCGAAATCGCTCCTGCTGATTTCGGTTATCCCGTTTCTCAGCGCCAATGTACGGTACTTCTCAGGATACTGCGTAAAGACGTCAAGCTTTGAATAGATGGGACGCGCGTTCACGCGCTTCTCCCTGAGAATCAAGAGTGGCTTGCACGAAATGCGCGCGCTCAGCTCTTTGTCGCCCACCGGCCAGCGCGGGCTGTCATCCTCACGGGCATCACCAGTGACCTCCAGAGCCGCACCGAATTCAGCCTTGCGCTTGAGGTAGAGGACCACTCTGTCACCCGGTTTGAGCTTCTGCAGAGTGCGCATCATTCTCCGGCGCACCCCCACCGTGTCCAGACGGCTGTTGCTCAGGTCGCTTTCGTAATTGGCGGGCTCGGTGCTGACAAGCCAGTAGCGAGGACCCTCATCTTCGTGCTTATCCGTGCCAGGCGAAGATTTCCCTCTTTTCCAGCGACGAAGGCCATAGCGACCGCTGTCCACGCGAGCGAACTCGCTGTTGGCGCCGTTTTGCTTGATGTCCACTGAGATCCGCGCACCCATGGTCCACTCGGGTGTCTTACCACTGCTCGCGAGGTAACCCTTCTGGATCGCAAGTTCGGTGATTTTCTTGAAGTGCATCGGCACTTTCATCTCCTCGAGTACATTCTTGGCGGCCTCGAGGAAAGTCATAGATCCTTTGCGAGCAACCATTTTCTTAAATCCAATAGCAATAAATCCATTGA